>Ga0182030_10004738_pt1 | contig 29038 bp, 28 predicted proteins | sample 812S3MmetaG_FD_121299 | JGI IMG/M metagenome (GOLD analysis project Ga0182030, IMG submission 121299) | Permafrost microbial communities from Stordalen Mire, Sweden - 812S3M metaG (Illumina Assembly) | ecosystem: Environmental > Terrestrial > Soil > Wetlands > Permafrost | place: Sweden...
GCTCCGCGGCCTGGACTCGAACCAGGAACCATCGCCTTACACATAGCCCCGATGTTTCCATCAGGAGTGGACTATATCATCACCCTGGATGCAGGGGCGAGGCGCTTCCCGCAATGCCGTACGATGGCACTGAAGTACTCCCTTTCGGGATAGTCTCTACGCCTTCCGCAACTTTCGTTGCGGCTTGGTTCGGGATTACCATTTCAGGCTTCCCCGAATTCACCTCGTTTTTTCATCCTGAATTACTTCAGGAAGCTGCGTTAAGCCACAGGGCGCCGCTCTACCATTGAGCTACCGCGGAATACGAATACCAGTCTAACAAAAACCTTGATGGGTTTCAATAGCAAAGTTTTCCTAGCTGCCCGCGCTGCTCTCCTTTTAATAAAATCTTTATCCTCCGCGCGCTATGCTATCTTAGCCGCTCGTCGGCGGGGGAGCGATGGTGATCCCGCCCTGCGGCGTTGTGGAGAGCTCGAAAAATTTATTCGACGTCCCACCCGTGGTAAAGACGAGCGGCAGGCTGTTTGGATCGACGGCAAAAACGATCTCCTGGTCGCTATACATTGCGCCAGGGGTGCCTTGGCATGTTCCGCTGTCAGGAAATGCAAATTGCGTGGTAAGCGGGGCAACAAGATCGCCATTCTCGTCGGCAACGAGGCGCAAGTTCATTGGTACGCATTCTGCCACAGAGCCCATTTGAATGGTAAGCTTCAGCGTGAACTGCGAGCCGCTTAAGGTCGCGCCGGTGACGGAGAGCGTCTCATCTCCCTCGGCCCATGTCATGGGGGACTGGCTGTAGTCGCTTGCGTATTCCGCGAGCGTGGAAGAGCCGTCGGTGAGCCCGCCGTTATCGGTTGACGATGCGGTTGACGAGGCAATGGCGAGCGTTGATGACGCAGTGGAGCTTGCCATGGCGGTGACGGCGGTGCTCGAAGAATAGGTTGAATCGCTTGGCAAAGGCGAACTTACTACATACGTCCCTCCACCATAGAAGACGACAAAGAAACTTATGACGCCAAGGACGACGGCGATGGAAGAAAGAATGATGAGCGCTCGTTTCATGTCATTTCATTATAGCAAATCTCCTGCGTGCCGTGGAATTGCGCGCCGGAATATAGAGCGACCGTTTAAGACTTTCTTGATGTATCGTTTGGTAGACTTGCGGCATGCATTACCAAAAATTTTTATGGGGCACGGCCGTTCTGCTCGGATCTTTCACTGTGGCGTTTTTGTGGTACAACTTTTTCCCCGCTACGGCAAAGGGCTTATTGAACGACGCAGACAATGCAGCTGTTGCGACATGGAACGATGTCGTTTCCGGCGGCGGAGGGCAAAACGGGCAGAGCGACATGGTTATTAATAATAGCTCATCGAGCGATGGCGAAGAAAACGCAACGAGCGTGGACAGTGCGCCATCGTCCACGGAAAACAACATTGCGTCGTCTGCAATGGGGGACGGCGATGAAAACACTGTTTCCGATTCGGGGGCGGACAGTTCATCTTTACCGCCATCGCCACCCGTGTCTTCGGCTGTATCGCCGGCTTTTGCTTCTTCGAGTTCCGATGATGCTGGCACGGTAACGGCGTCAACTTCTTCATCCCCATCTTCTCCTTTATCTGTCACGCCTTCGTGCTCTTTTTCCTTTTCGTCCTCGTCATCGCTTTCGCAAAGAGTGATTTTCAACGAGGTCGCGTGGATGGGGTCGCAGGGCGCGAGCAACGGCGAGTGGATGGAGCTAAAAAACAATTCCGGAAGCGACATCGTTCTGTCCGGATGGGAACTTTTGAATGCATCGGGGAAGATAAAAATTCTTTTTGCTGCCAGCGATCATATTCCTGCGGAAGGGCTGTTACTGCTTGCGCGTGCGAGCACGACATTCGGCAACGGGGTCGTCGCGCAAAGAACATATTCAGGCGACTTGCGTAATACTGGCGACGATCTCGCGTTGATCGACGCTGCGTGCGGCGTTTCCGATTTTTTGGAGGCGTCATCGACCGGTTGGCCAGCCGGGAACAACACGACGAAGCAAACCATGGAGCGCAACGCGGATGGCGTTGGGTGGCACACGAGCGTCGCGCCTGGCGGTACTCCGGGGAAGGCAAATTCTGTACCGCCTCTTCCTGCGACAAATCAATCCGGCGTTTCTTCGGGAAGCCCCGCAGCAGTGGTCGTTACTGGCAGTCTGGATGGTTCGAATGACGCGAATGCGACGAGCAGCGAGGTTGTATCTTCGACTTCGGATATGGCGGTAACTTCCACAACAGCTTCCAGTTCTGTCGCTTCGGTGGAGACGTCAACATCAATGGATTCGACCTCGACGACGATCTCAGCTTCAACCTCAACGCTGATAACTTCTTCAACGCCGACCTCAACATCCGACGCCACTACGACGCCCGATGACACGACCCCAACATCCACACCTCCTTCCGCTCCGACTTCCACGTCAACCTCTACAAATTCAGCGTTGTCGTCTTCATCATCTCCCGATCATCTTCTGATCGCCGCCATCCAAATAGCGGGCGCTACCGCGAGCGATGATTTCGTGAAGATCTATAACCCGACGTTTGCGGTGGCTGATGTGAGCGGGTGGAAGCTGCGCAAGAAATCAGCCACCGGCGCCGATTATTCGATCCGCGAATTTCCCGCGAACACGACCATCGCGCCGCAACAATATTTTACATGGGCGAACAGCACTGATGGTTTTGCGGCGTCGGTCAGCGCGGACATTTCGAGCACGCAGACGCTTGCCGCCGCCAACAGCGTCGCGCTCATCGATGCGAACGGCGCGATCGTTGACGCAGTCGCGTGGGGCACGGGAACCGGCCAATATGGCGAAGGGCCGCCGTTCCCGACGGATCCCGGTTCGGGTCAGACACTCGCGCGGCAATCGGCGAACGGCGCGATGGTCGACACGGACAATAACGCAAACGACTTTGTGCTGCAATAAATTTTTGACATCAACTTCTTTAATTCCAACAAAAAATGAAAAAACAATCACCTTGGACCATTTCTTTCCTGCTTCTCATCATCGCGGTCGCGGCGGGAGGAATATTCCTCATCTGCCGGCATCTCGGCGGCGCTGTTTTCGGGAGTGGTATTTTAGGGACCGGTCCTGCGGCTTCCGGCACGCAAACGTTCTCCGGTGACGGATATACGCTTGGCGTTCCGGCAAGCTGGTACGTCGAACAAAGCGGGAAAGATACCATCGCGGCTTATCCCAATCGCGCTTCTGCAGCTGCGGCGTCATCTTCCTCCTCCTCTTCTTCTTCGGTATCGACGGTGGCATCCGCTCCAACGTGCAAGGTCGAGATGTCGGTCTTTCCCTACGCGCCGAGCACGAGCGTGGCTGATTGGATCTCAGCACGCATCGGCGCGGACCCGAGTCTTGTCGTCACCGAGCGATCAAGCGAGGACATTACTATTAATGGCGGCACTGGCGTGAAGTGGAATGGCGTGATCGATGGCGCGCCGACGACGCTGGTCTACGCGTTCAGCAAGGATCACGCATACGAGATCGCGCCGTCGGTCATCAATGAAACAGTCGCCGGCAACGCGCCGTGTGCCGATGCACTTCAAACATTCCTTTCGCAATTAACCATCCAATAAGGAATGAAAAAACGCTTTCTCGCCATATTCGCTTTCTGCGCCATAGCTTCTTTTGTCGCGCCGGTGCCTGCGACGGCGATCGCTGCCGAGTTTTCCGTCAAGCTGCCATATGCGAAAGGAGAAAGCTTCGTTCTCTCGCAAGGCTATAATTCACCGCCGACGCATATTAAAAAAGACGCTTACGCGTTGGATTTTACGCAAAACGGTTGCGATGCGTATGGGAAAACGATCGTTGCGGCGGCTTCCGGAACCGTGATGTTCGCGAGCGAGGAAGGATACAACGGGGGATATGGAACGGAGCTGATCATCGATCATGGCAATAATATAGTGAGCCGGTATGCCCACATGATACCCAATAGCATTGCGCCGGCATTGGACGATCGGATTCGGCAAGGGGAGGTGGTTGGGCGTCTTGGTGACACCGGGTTGGTCGCTGGTGCGGCGTGCGCCGATCATCCCGGGACGCACTTACATTTTGCCATGGACACTGTGGACGCCGGCGGAACATTCAACGCGTATGACCCTGAGCCGATTTCCGGATATACGGGCATGACAGAGGAGCGGTGGTATCTCTCCGACAACGGCGAGGACGACGTGGGTACCACTGCTAGCGCGGATACCGCTATTGGCGCGGACGCGGTTATTGCGCCGAGCGCTGGCAATCAGGGCAACGACGGAAAAATTTTAGGCGCATATGATGCGTCGGCGAGCGGAACAAACAGCGCCGTTGATGGCGCGGCGACAATAACTACTACTACCACTATCATTGCTGCCACGCCCGCTGTCGAAGCCACCACTGCTATTGCCGCTACCACTACCACCACCACCGCCAACGTCATCGCGCCAGCGATAATAAATAATTCCGTTCCCACTGGCGGCGTTTCTATTACCAACTCAAATTCTGTTTCTGCCTCCACTTCTTCGCCCGTTTCTGCGTCAGTGCCAACACTGGTGAATGATAGTTCGGGCACCAATAATGCGACGAGTACAACAGATTCATCTTCCACAACCGTTATCACGACGACGACAACAGAAACAGCTTCGACTTCGATATCGACGACATCGACCATATCGATCACATCGGTAACATCGCCGACGTCAACAACGTCGTCAACGCCAGCCGCATCTTCAACGCCACTGGATGACTCTTCCGCGACAACCACCACAAGCACCACCGCGATAGCGACGTCTTCCGCGGGCACTACTTCCGGCACCGCTTCGGGCCCTGTTCTTTTCGAACAACTCGCCGATGCGGCGAATTCGCCGGCGAGCTGGTATAGCGATAACTGGTTCGACCTTGGGGACGGCTTTGGCGGCACATTAAGCACGTTGACACTCAAGGGAAGGGTGAGCGACCCGGATTATTATGCGTCGCACGTTTGGCTGCAGGAATTCAGGGACCCGAATTATGCCACCATGATCCAGCAATTCACTATTTCCGACAACGCGCCATTCACAAACACGATGGCGACGGCTACGTTCAGCGGGCTTTCCATCCCGCTCAAGCCATACTTCTATTATCGCCTTGCCACCTTGCAGGACTATCAAAATCGCAGCGTGATTTTGGCGGGCACAACAAGCACGGCGATCGGCGTGGTCATGTGGGACAACTTTATCGGTGGCATTGGCGGCCTGCAATCTACCAGCACTTTCTTCCCGTATATGATCATGGAAGGTCCCGCCGCGACATCAACGCAATCGCCGCCGCCGCTTACGCCGCCGGCGAAGCTCGCGGTGAATTTTGATCCGTCCGGCATGCGGCTCAATCTTTCTTTTTCCACTTCGACCAATCCTGACTGGTCGGCAGACCCATTGAGCTATGAGATGAATTATTCCACATCCACATCGCTTTCCGACGAAGGCTGGGCGTCGCTTGCGCCGATTCCCGTGAGTGTTGGAAACTCTTATCTTATCGGCGTTCGCGCGCGCGACGCCTTTGGCGCGGTATCGGCAGCGGCAACGACCACGTGGAATTTTCCCGCCGGATTTTCGCCATACATTCTTAGTCCCGACCTAAACTATGCGACTCAGTATTTCGACGTGCCTGCCACATCCACGCTTGAATCCATAGAACTGTACACCGCGAATCTTAAGATCAATGTAACCTACACCAACTTTGTTTGGTGTAGGTTATCTTTGTACGATAGCTACAAGCAAGTTCCCTATGGCATAACATCGAGCGATAACACCGTCTATTCATATGACTGCGCTGGCAATCCTGTGTTCTCATTCGGGGCGTCGGCGCTCGTCCTTTCTCCGGGTCATCACTATCAATGGATATTCCAAACGAAGTCGGCAGATCCGAATATCGGGTCAACCGTCCAATTTTATGGAACGGCGATCAACTCTGCTGGCGGGCTGTTTAGCGATCCATCCCTCGCCAACGCGCGGTTCATTGTGAACGGCGATTCGGGCGTGCTGTTCGCGAATTAGTCTGAGCCCCGGGTTCGCGTATCATAATCCGCCAGGCTTGCTTCCATAGGCAATCTGCTATAATTAAAGTAATGAAAAAAGATGGATTTATAGCGGTCGTGGTCACGGTTCTTGTTTTGGTCGCGTTGGCCGCGGGCGGTGTTTGGTATTACTATGCGGCGCATTCTTCGCAAAGCAATAAAAATTCTTCTCAGCCCGTGAACGGGTCCTCTCCGGCGACTGCCACTGGCCAAAAAACATATTCGAGCGCCCAGTATGGAGTTGCGCTTCGCTTTCCGTCCGGTGACACTTTCATCGAAGGCCCCATTTCTTCTTATCCATCGGCTCAGTCTATCGGTTACAAAAAAGAAATGACTGAATTCGACAACGTGAGCAATGTCGTGGTACTCGGCAGCCTCGAAATTCCCGCGAGCAAAGATCAAGAGGCCGCTTTGCCCCCACTCTTCATGGGGGTTTCGGTTGACCCGTCGGTTACCGACGTCGCAAATTGCGAGGACTCCGCCGTTGAGCACTCTAATAATCCGGTGAGTTATAGCACGGTGAATAATATCAAATATAGTGAATCATATATGGGGGTTTTTGATGTCGGGGGAACGGATTTTTTCCACACTCTCCAGAACGGCATGTGTTATGAATTTGCCTTTATGTGGATGAACCTTCAAGAAGGCCAAGCGACGCAATGGAATGAGACGACGACGTTCATGCCGCTTCTCTCGGGCATTTCTTTCACCGCGCCGACACATTAACCTGACCTTCCGGCCGCTATAACGAGGTCATGAAAATTCCAGCTTTAAAAACAAAGCTCCTCGTCGTCGTGCACGACATCCGAAGCGTGCATAACGTCGGTTCGATATTCCGCACGGCGGATGCCGCCGGCGTGTGCAAAATCTATTTATGCGGCATCACGCCGGCACCGCTCGATCGCTTTAAGGAGGTGCGGGCGGACTTTGCGAAGGTTGCGCTTGGCGCGGAGCGCTCGGTTGCGTGGGAGATGGCGAAGACGACGGCGGGCGTGATCAAGCAGCTCAAAAAAGATGGCTACGAGATCTTTGCACTCGAGCAGTCAAAGCGATCGGTGCCATATTATAGTGTGCGGTTGCGCGGCGACGCACGCGTCGCGATCGTCCTTGGTAACGAGGTGAAAGGGTTGTCGCCGTCGATATTGCGCGCAGCGGATCGCATCCTTGAGATCCCGATGTTGGGGGAGAAAGAGTCGCTGAACGTCGCGGTTGCGTTTGGCGTCGTGGCGTTCAGCCTGCGCTTTGGCAATGCCGCCGCTGGTGGTACTATAGAATAAATGTCCCGCAATAAAAAAATGACCATCATTTTTACTATCGCCGCGTTGGTGCTGATCGCGCTCATCGCGGCCATTGGGTGGCACCTCTTTTTTGGTACGGCGAATCCGCCGCTTCCGCAGGCGACGGTGGTGGTGCAAACTTCAACGACGGAAACAACCGCGCCCGCTGTCACATTACCCATCGTTCCCGGCGAAAATCCTCCGCTCGCCGAGGGATCGTTGAACATCGATGGCGCAACGTTCAACGTTGAGGTCGCGTCCACCACCATCGAACAGGCCCGCGGGCTTTCGTATCGCCCATCGCTTGGCGCGCAGTCCGGGATGCTTTTCCTTTTCGGTTCCGGCAGCGTGCAATCGTTCTGGATGCAGGGAATGAATTTTCCATTGGACATGATCTGGATCAACGGCAACACTATTGCAGGTTTTGCGCAGAACGTTCCGGCGCCTGCGTCCGGCACGGCGCCGTGGAGTCTGCCGATTTACACTTCGCCCGATAACGTCGACAAGGTTTTGGAAGTGAACGCCGGCACGGTGGCAAAATATAATATTAAAGTGGGGGATGCGGTGAGTATTGGGGCGACCAAGTAGGCACATTTTGTCTTCCCGCCATTTCGCTCTATAATAGAGGAAACGTCATCAGTCACCAACTAATATAAATTTAACGATTTTTTAATAATCGAACACAACAAAAACATGGCAAAAGCACGCGTAGCAATAAACGGTTTTGGCAGGATCGGCCGGTTGTTCTTCCGTCAGGCATTCGAGCAGTCGGACCTCGAGATCGTCGCGCTCAATGATTTGGGCGACGTGGATAACCTGGCGTATCTTTTGAAGTACGACACGGTGTATGGCCGCTACGATAAGGAGATCAAAACGGATGCGGCGAACGGCAAGCTGATCGTTGACGGCAAGGAAATCGCGTTCTTACAGGTAAAGGATCCAACGCAGCTTCCGTGGAAGGACCTCGCGGTGGATATCGTCATCGAGTCGACGGGGCTTTTTGATGAATATGCGAAGTCGAAGGTCCACTTAGTAGCGGGCGCGAAGCGCGTGGTGATCACGGCGCCAGCGAAGGATGCCGACGGCGAGGCCGGCCAGACGGTGTTGATGGGAGTGAACGAGGACAAGTTGAAGCTGTGTCCGATCACATCGAACGGTTCGTGTACGACAAACTCCGCGTCGCCGGTCATCCAGGTTTTGAGCGAAAATCCCGGCATCATCAAGGCGTCGCTCTCGACGGTGCACGCTTACACCGCGACGCAGGCGCTCGTTGACGGTCCGATTCGCGGTGGCCACGATTATCGCAAGGGCCGCGCGGCGGCGCAGAACACGGTTCCCGAAACCACCGGCGCGGCGATCTCCGTTGCTCGTGCGATCCCGGAACTCGCAGGAAAGTTCGACGGGCTTTCGTTCCGCGTGCCGAACATCACCGGTTCCATCTCGGACATAACATTTTTGGCGAAGCGCGCGACGACGGTGGAGGAGATCGCGAAGATCCTCACCGACGCGGCAAACTCGCCGCGCTGGAAGGGGATATTGCAGGTCACGAACGACCAGCTCGTTTCATCCGACATCATCGGCGAGAAAGTCGGTGCAACCGTTCCGCTTGACCTCATCAAGGTCATCGACGGCGACCTCGTGAAGGTGCTTTCGTGGTACGACAACGAAGCGGGATATGTGTCGACACTTATCAAACACGTCGAGAAAGTTGCGGAGATATTGTAAGTTAGACAGATAGCAAAAGCCCTTCTTTTGGAACGAATCGCGAGGACGCTAAAGTTCCAAAAGAAGGGCTTTTGCTATCTGTCTAACTTACCACTCCTCAACCATCAGTATTTTACCGGGGCAGAAAATCTGATAGATCTCCTCGGTGATGAACGGCATGAACGGATGCAGCATCTTAAGTGACTCTAATAACAAATATTCGAGCATGGCGTACGACTCGGTTTTCTCCTCCGCGCTGCCGTCGCGAAGTTTCGGTTTTTCGGCTTCGATAATTTTATCGGCAAGCGTGTGCCAAATATAGTGATAGATCTTTTCCGCAGCGAGATGGAATTCAAAGGTTTCGATATGTTGAGCGATCTCCGCTTTCAGCGCTATAAGCTCTTTCGCTTCTTCGCGTTTTGAGATATCGATAGTTTTAGCCGAAGCTTTGGCGCCAGCCGTCCCCGGTTTGCTCATCAAAATGAACCGTCCAATATTCCAAACTTTCGTAGAGAAGTTACGATAGCCGCGGATGCGGTCTTCGGCGAGCGCGAGCGATGTGCCCGGCGTGTTGCCGATGACAAGCGTGATGCGCAGGGCGTCGGTGCCATATTTTTTGGTGAGCTCCAACGGGTCGATCACGTTATTTTTCGACTTGGACATTTTCTGTCCTTTCGCATCGAGTACGAGCCCGTGGAGATAGACCTTGCGGAAGGGCACTTTGTCCGTCGCGTAGAGGCCGAGCATGATCATGCGGGTGACCCAGAAGAAAATGATGTCGCCGGCGGTCTCCATGACGTCGGTGGGATAGAAGGTTTTGAAGTCCTTGCCGTCGGGATAGCCGAGCGTGGCGAATGGCCACTGGCCGGATGAGAACCATGTGTCGAAGGTGTCGGGATCTTTGCGCAGTTCGCCAGCGCCGCAGTGCGGACACTTTTCGAGCGTGTCGTCGAGGTCGACGGTGCCGCGCCCACAGGCATTGCACAGCTTGGCGGGGATCGGAATGCCCCAGGCGATCTGGCGCGAGATGTTCCAGTCGATGATGTTCTCGAGCCAATGGAGGCAGATCTTTTTATAGTGTTCCGGCGTAAAGGTGACCTCGCCCTTTTCGATGGCGGCAATCGCGCGCGCGGCGAGCGACTTCGTCTGCACAAACCACTGGTCTTTGATCTGCGGCTCAATGATGGTGCCGCATTTGTAGCACGTGTGAACGACGTGCTTGTAATCCTCCTCGGTCTTCACAAGTAGGCCTTTCGCGCGCAATTTCTCGACGATCTTCGGACGCGCTTCGGCGATCTTCATTCCGGCGAATTCGCCGGCGATAGGGAGGAGCTTGCCGCGCTCGTCGATGATCTGTTCGCGGTCAAGGTCGTGCCGTTCGGCGATGCCGAAGTCCACCGCGTCGTGCCACGGGGTGATGGTCATCACGCCGGTACCGAACGCCATATCGTTCGCGGTATCTTTGACGATCGTCGCCGTGATCGGACCGTTGATCCACTCGAGCGAGATCTTGTCGCCGTCTTTATATTGCGCGTAGCGCTTATCGTCCGGATGCATTGTCACGTATTTGTCGCCAAACTTCGTTTCCGGGCGCGTGGTCGCGATGACAAACGGGCCGTACTGCAAATAATAGAGGGGATCAACGCGCTCAACGTCGATAATTTCCAGATCGCTAAACGAAGTTTGATGTTTCGAGCACCAACTGACGATTCGCTTGCCGCGATAGAGGAGCTCGTCATCGGCGAGCCGCTTGAAGGTGGCATAGACGATCTTTACGATCTCGGGGTCGAGTGTGAACTTTTCGCGCGACCAGTCGCACGACGCACCGAGCGAGCGCAGGCCCATTTCGGAATGGATTTTGTTTTCTTGGGTAAAATCCCAGATTTCTTTATAGAGTTCCTCGCGCGTCATATCAAAGCGCGAGCGGCCTTCCTTTTCGAGTTTGCGTTCATAGACCACCTGCGTTTCAAAGCCGGCGTGATCCATGCCGGGGAGCCAGAGCGCTTTTTTACCGCACATGCGGGCGTACCGCGTCATAATGTCTTCGATCGTCACGAACATCGCGTGTCCGGCGTGCGGGAGGCCGTTCGAATTCGGCGGCGGCATGATGATCGTGAACGGCTCTGCGTCCGGGTTCGCGGCGACGGCCGGAAGCTTGTCGGGGTTGAAGTAGCCGGACTCTTCCCACATCTTGTAGATGCGAGGCTCTATCTCGTTGCTGTCATAACGTGGCTCCATTTTCGGTTCTGTGTGTTCCTGCATAATGTTTCGATTATAGGCGATTTTTGCGGCTCTATCAATGTGTTAGGGAAGGGGCGCACGTCCCCTCACGCCCACAGGAAAACGATAAGAGGTTTTTACAATCAATGCGGGCGGCGCGGCGATGGTGTATAATAGACGGACAAGGAAAGGTCGGCGTAGTAGGTCGAAGACAAAAGGCAAAAAAAAGAAACATTCAACTTTTATGGAAGAATCAAAAAACACTTCTCAGATAAACGGCGATAGGATGTGCGGCGGCAAGATGTGCGCGGGTGCCGGCACCGGCTGCACGTGCGGTTGCGGTTGTGGATGGGCGGGCGGTCATCGCTTGTTCCGCGTTATCCTTGGCATCGTCATTTTACTCGTCGTTTTTTGGGTCGGCGTGAAGGTGGGCGAATTCAAGGTGTTGATCGGAGAGATCGGTCGCGGTGGTTATGGCAATCGCTATGCCTATCCCATGATGCAGGGCGGCGGCCAAGGCCAGCAGTTCTATGGTCCGACGACGAATCCTCCGTCAATGACGGCTCATGGCTCGTCGAGTTCTCCGACGGGACTCTAGGTTCAATAACAAAACAGGCTTCGTTCAGGCAAGACACCCTTCGGGACGCCTGAACGAAGCCTGTTTTGTTATTCTTTGGGGATAAAATTCTCAATTCTGTGAAATAGTGCCTAGCCCTTTGTTGACATCAAGAAGGTTTCGCATTATAAAGTCTCCAGGAGGTTCTCGCATGAGAATCAAGCAAGATGGCACCGTTTTTCGTTTAGACCTCGAATCACCGGAAGATGGGTTCGAGACCCGCATTTCTCTAGCCGTGAATTCTCATGGAGCCATGGTACGGCCCCGGGTGGAATTTTCCCGTCACGAACTTGCCGACTTGGCCATTGAGGCCTTTCGCTATGCTGTCACCGACAACTCAGTTTCCAACTCCAATGAGTGGTATGGCGAACGAATCAGTTTGATGTTGGCGACCGTCGCGCAGTTCATGTCCCTTTTAACGGGTCGTCGTCCCGAGACCCGCGAGTTGGCAAAGGTAGTGGACTGGCGCTTCCTGCAGTGGTTCGCGCCGGAAGGGATCATGAAGGAGTTGGCTGAGCATACCTACGCCGTCCAATACAGCCCGAACTGTCCATCGCCTTTCCTTGTCAGGCTCGTGGGGAAGTTCGCGGGCAAATTGGACTACGATTTGTCCACTGAAACCAAGGACATCTTGGGCTATGGACAGACCTTCGAGGGGGCGGCGACGGAGGCTCTAGCTAAGTATCAAGAGGTTCACGCCAAACAATGATTGGTAGATATCATCCGCCCGCGAAGGCCGCCCAGCTTTCCGGGCGGCTTTCGTTTTTCGTTTTCTGCGTTTTCCTGTAGACTATATTTCAAATGATCGAATTCAAAGTCCTCAAGCAATCGAAGAAATCCCGCGCGCGGCTGGGTGTTTTGAAGACGCCGCATGGCGAGGTGCACACGCCGGCGCTCGTGCCGGTCGCGACGCTCGCGGCGGTGAAGGCCTTGCGCAGCGATGAGATTGCGGCGACGAAAACGCAGCTGCTCATTTCGAACACGTATCATTTACACTTGCAGCCGGGCGAGAAGGTTGTGAAGGCGGCGGGTGGCATCAATAAATTTATGAACTGGCCGCGGCCGACGATGACCGACTCGGGCGGATTCCAGGTATTTTCCCTCGGCTTCGGCCGCGATCTGGGCGTCGGCAAAGTGCGAAAGACGGCGAAGCCGGAGATTCTGCCCGGCGGCAAAACATATTATCCGACAAAGATCGAGCACGCCGTTGAGCATGGCGCACAGCCGAACGCGGTGACGATCACGGATGAGGGCGCGCACTTTCGTTCGCCGCTGAACGGTGAGGAATTGTTTTTGAGCCCCAAGATCTCTATTGGCATCCAGGAAAAGCTGGGTGCGGATATTATTTTTGCGTTCGACGAGTGCACACCGCCCGGCGTATCGTACGATTATATGAAGACGTCGCTCGAGCGTACGCATCGCTGGGCGAAGCAGTGCGTCGCGCTTAAGAAATCCGATCAGGCGTTGTATGGCATCGTGCAGGGCTCGTACTTTGAGGACCTGCGCAAAGAAAGCGCGCGCTACATCGCCGCGCTCGAAGGTTTCGCCGGTTACGGCATCGGCGGCGATATTGGCGAGTTCAAGATTGGCCCGAGCATGGTTTTGGATTGGGTGATCCCGCTACTCGATTCGCGCAAACCGCGGCACCTGCTTGGCATTGGCGACATCGATGATATGGAACAGATCATCAAAGGCGGCGCCGACACGTTTGACTGCACCATCCCGACGCACTATGCGCGCCGCGGCGTTGCGTTCACCGCGCGCGGGAAGATAAATTTCAATAAAGCGACGCTCTTGCGCGACCGCGCACCAATCGACCGCACATGCGCGTGCCTTGTATGCGCACAATATTCGCGCAGCTACATCGCACACCTCGTGCGCGCGAACGAGATCACCGGCGGCGCGCTGCTCACATTCCATAATTTATATTTTTTCAATGCGTATGTGGAGAAGCTGCGGGAGAAGATAAAAATAGGGGAATTGTAAAATTATTGCGCGGGATGCGTGATGAAATGGGAGGAGCGGGGGCGCAAAGACAGTGTGCTTTATTGCGAAACATTCGCAATAAAGCACACTGTTGCCATAAAGCTATTGTTGTCCCGCCCACCGAACCCTAGTATCTATAATTCTCCGATTTATACGGTCCCTCCGTAGGAATGTTCGAATATTCCGACTGCGCTTTAGAAAGCTTCGTTAGCTTTACTCCGATCTTCGCCAAGTGCAGCCGCGCCACTTCCTCATCCATTTTCTTCGGCAACAAATACACACCGATCTCGTGCGGCTTCGTCCAGAGCTCGAGCTGTGCGAGTGTCTGGTTGGAGAAGCTGGTGCTCATCACGAAACTTGGATGACCAGTGGCGCAGCCGAGGTTCACCAAACGTCCTTCGGCAAGAATGTAGATGGCGCGGCCGCCGGGGAAATCATAGCGATCCACCTGTGGTTTCATATTCACTTTTTTCACACCACTCGCGCCGCGTACGCCGACGGCCGCGTTCAATCGCGCCATTTGGATTTCGTTCTCGAAGTGGCCGATGTTGCATACGATCGCCTGGTCTTTCATTTTGCGCATGTGCTCGAGCGTGATGATGTCCTTGTTGCCGGTCGTCGTCACGTAGATGTCCGCGCGACCGAGCGTGTCTTCGATGGTCGTCACCTCGTAGCCTTCCATCGCGGCCTGCAATGCGCAGATCGGGTCGATCTCGGTGACGATCACGCGGCAGCCCTGCCCGCGGAGCGATTGTGCCGAGCCTTTGCCGACGTCGCCGTAGCCGCAGACGACGGCGGTCTTTCCGCCGATCATCACGTCCGTCGCGCGATTCAGCCCGTCGATGAGCGAGTGACGACAGCCGTAAATATTATCGAACTTGCTCTTCGTAACCGAGTCGTTGACGTTGATAGCGGGGAAGAGGAGTCCGCCGCGGCGGAAGCGCTCGTACAACCGATGCACGCCGGTCGTTGTTTCTTCCGAGACGCCGCGGATCTCGCGCGTTACTTTTGTCCAGCGCGTCGGCGTGGCGCGGTGGATTTTTTTCAACAAAACCATCAGTGCGCGCTCGTCCGCACCCGCATCAGCCGGCAATTTTTTATTGAGCAGCGCCGGATCATCCTCGATCTCTTTGCCCAAGTGCACCATGAGCGTCGCGTCGCCGCCGTCGTCCACGATGAGATTCGGCCCGCGGCCGTTGCCTCTGCCATCACTAAAGTCGAGCGACCGGTCGAGGCACCACCAATATTCTTCGAGCGTCTCTCCTTTCCACGCGAAGACGGGGATGCCGGCTTTCGCGATCGCGGCTGCGGCCTGATCCTGCGTGGAGAAAATATTGCAGCTGGACCAGCGCACTTCCGCGCCGAGTGCGCGCAGGGTCTCGATGAGCACGGCGGTCTGGATCGTCATATGGAGCGACCCGGTGATGCGCGCGCCCTTCAAGGGTTTCTTCGCCGCATACCGAGCGCGGATGGCCATCAGGCCCGGCATTTCCTTTTCCGCCATCTCGATTTCTTTGCGCCCCCACTCCGCGAGTTTGATGTCTTTTATTTTGTAATCGGCCATGATTTTTTTAATAATGTTTTTATATTTTGCCGTACGCCTTCTTATATCGTGCCCAGAACGCGGGTTTTGTAAAAGTATGCTCCTGCGTGCCCGAAGTTTCAATGGCGAAACTTGCCGCGACGCTGCCCATGCGTCCGGCGGCCGCGAGCGGCCGGCCTTCGGCAAGGCCGACGAGGAATCCCGCGCGGTATGCATCGCCCGCGCCCGTAGGATCGACGACGCGGTGCGGTTTGCATGGTGCGATCTTTGTTGTGGTCGCGCCCGCTGCGTGGCCACTGCCGGCCTCCTCTTCGCGGTGAAAAATAACAGAGCCCTTGCCGCCGTGCGTCACAACGACGATCGCTCCGCCGTCCATGATCTTTTTGATGTTCCATCCGGTCCTTTCCTGGAGTGTCCGCATCTCGTAATCATTGCCGATAACAATGTCCGCCGTCGCACTCATCTCGCGAAGATCGCGCCCAGTGAGCGCGTTGATTTGTTGGCCGGGGTCGAACATCGTGGTGATGCCGAGCTTTACGCATTCGCGCAGGTGTCGTTTCATCACGCTCACGTGAGTGGGGGAGATGGTGGCGATGGCAGGGATGGCGACAGAGGTGCTGCTATTGGCCGGTGTAGCTTTTTTGCGAATGTTTCGCAAAACGGACACAATGCTCGGAACACGTGCCGCCGGCACGCCGCCAAAAAATCCCGTTATCTGGTTGTCCTCGCGGTCGGTGATGATGTGCGCCGACGCTGTGTGGTGCGCCGCATCGCGTGCGATATATCGCGTGCCGATCTTTGCGCGCGCAAAGTGAGCAAGATAGTCCGCGCCATCAACGCCGAGCGCGCCGACGGCGATCGGCACGCCGCCGAGCAGTTTTACGGTGTGCGCGATGTTGCCCGCGGTGCCGCCGCGCGACGTGACGAGCCGGTCAACGACGAAGCTCAGGTTCAGAACGCGGTCATCGCCGCCGCCGCGCAAAATGTGTTCGCGGAACTTGCCGGGATAGTTCATGATGCGGTCATAGACGAGCGAGCCGGAAATAAGGATTGGTTTTGCCATAGTACTTATTATATCACGGCCGAAAGCGTGATTCTTTGCCTTTGAATTGTACTATAATTAAGAGAACAGCCATGAACAAGGTCTATACCAAAAAAGGCGACCAGGGGACCACCGCGGATTACTCCGGCCGGCGTATTCCAAAGGACGATGCCGTGATCATGGTGATGGGGAAAATTGACGCGCTTCAATCCGCCATCGATGCGGCCGTTCTTGAGGGCGGCGCGAAGCACAAGCCGTTTTTGGAGTGGGTCCAGCGCAAACTGTGGCAAACGGCGGGGGAAATATCCTGCGCCGACGAGAAGTGCGTGATCGATCCGATCACCGAGGGCGACATGAACACGCTCGAAAATTATATCGACGCGCTCGGCGAGCCGCCGCACGCGTTCATCAGATTTAATACGAAAAAATCCATCGCCTACAACGAAGCGCGGATCCGGTGCCGCGACCTCGAAACGTTTTTGGTAAAGCTGTTACGCGACGGGAAAGTACGTCCGGCCGCGTATGCGTGGCTCAATCGGTTATCGAGTTTGTTCTTCATGCTGAGCTACACGACAAGTAAGAGGTAGGAAAGCTGTGCGCCGCGGGGTTTTTGTAAGATATGCCGCAGACAGTTGTATAACAGAGGCATGGAAGGCATTCCCTGGTTTAGCACCTTTACGATTTTCACCGAAGCCGCCGTCACGGCGGCGATTCTTTACGTTATCGCCACCGGCTATTTTAAAAATAAATTTCCCGTGAGGCTTGCTGCGGTGGCGCTCTCGTACGAGATCTTATTCAACATCAGCTACATGGTCATGCGCGCGCTGACGCACGAAGACAGCACGCAGCATCCGGATTCCTCGTTCCACATCGCCCTCGCGATCTTCCATGGCACGTTCTCGCTCATCATGTTCGTGCTCCTGCTCGTCTTCATGTTCTTCGCATGGAAGGGCTATCGCTCCGGAAAAAACTTTTTTCGCGTCCACAAAAAGCTCACTATTATTTTTCTCATCAGCTGGATAATCGCCGTGCTCTCGGGTTTCCTCTTTTATTACGAAGCCTATTTTAGCCCCGAAGAAATTCTCACGCGGCAACAGGGTGTGCAGATGCAGTAATCGGCGGTGAAGTAGCGAGAGAGAGTGTACAACGATCGGCGGGTTGGGGTATACTGCCGGTATGAGCGTCGAAAACTCCGAAAGCTTTCATAGTGCTGGTGCTGAGGCTTCCCCGGAAAAAACCGAAAGAATGGCGGTGATTTCCTCGTTCCCCGCATTCCTCGAAACAAAATGGAAATTGAAAATGGAAGAGATCGAGGACGATGACGAACTCGCTGTTGCGTATAAGGATCTAACAGAATATCAATTCCTTATCAGCCACTACGTCATTTCTCAAGGGGATAACGCTCCGGCGTTGGAAGAAATGTGGCGCGAGCTAAGGGCTGTGTCGGAATCAAAAGGGGAGGGCCCGAACTTTAAGATGTTTCGAAGGGGCATCGTTACGCAGGTTGCGACCTACCGGGTATTCGAAGAACTTGGGCTTCACCCCAAGAACGCGACCCCCGAACAAGATGCCTATAAGAAAGTAGATCTTTGGAGCGACGACGAACACGCGGTGCAAATAAAAGGATCCGCCATCGAAAAATTCGGCATTTACAAAACCGATGAAGTAAGCCCAACCTCCGTGGAAATTTCCGGCGGCGGTGGAAAGAGGAATGTTTATGATAATGACATCCGCTCGTTTAGAACAAAAGTGAGGAGCTTCGGCAAGAATTTCAAAGGATATTTTATTGTTATCCCTTCCGATATGATCGATTTCACCACGGGCAAACCTAAGCAGGAGCTTATCGAATTGGTAAGGCAGGAAGTCTCGCCGTTGAAAATGGCGGCGTGAAGAGGGAGTACTAGGTTTTAATAAATAAAAAACAGCCCGGGACGCATATTGCGCATCCCGGGACCGTGGGTTGATTTTGTGGATGTTGAGACGAGCTTACGACTGCTGTTTGCGGGCGAGGAATTCCTTGCCTTTGCCAAGGGATGTGTTCACCGGAACATCCGCAGCGCAGAGCGGGCAATCGTCCGCCGCCCAGCTTTCGAGGCTGACGTTGATGAGCGAATAGAGCTCGGGGAGAAGGCCGATGTCGCCCTCTGTGACCCCGCCGCGGTTGCAGATGGCGCCGAGTCCAAGGACATTGCCGCCAAGTGTGCGGACCCGTCTCAAACACCTTCTTTATCGAGCCGCCGGTGGTGAGAACGTCTTCGACGAGCAGGATGTTCTTGCCGGGGATCAGTTGTTCGTAGCCGCGCTTGATGATGAACTGGTCACTGTCCTTTTCGGCGTAGACTGCCAACACTTCATAGCCGTTAAGTACGGTGAGCCAGTGCGCGGTCCATTGTGCAAGGATGATGCCGCCCTTTTCCGGACCGACGACGACTTGGATGTTGCGGCCCTTGAAGTGCTCGGCGAAGCGCCAGCAAAGGAGCGACGTTTCCTTGGTGTGAACATAGAGGGCATCTTTGTTGACGTATGTCGAACCGTGTCTGGTCGACGCGTAGACGAAGTGGTCGTTCGTGCGTACGGCGTCCACCTGTCCCAAGATTTCCAATGCATCGGCGTTGACGGGTTTTATTGTGACACTCATTGGGATACTGCCTCCTTCCGGTACTGATCGATGAGGTTGCTGGTTTTCTTCGCTTCGGCGGCTGCAGCCTCGGCGAAGTCGTCTTCCTGGGAAGCGAAGATGATCCCACGCGATGAGTTGATAATCATGCCAAGCCCGCGCGAGTCCATTCCCGCTTTGACGGTTGCCTCGACATCGCCGCCTTGCGCGCCGATGCCGGGGATGAGAAGTGGTATGTCGCCGACAATCTTGCGGACGTTCTTGAGTTCGTGGGGGTACGTCGCTCCCGTGACCAGCCCGCAGTTGCCGTTCTTGTTCCAATATTTACTCACCTGGTAGGCAACGTGGAGATACAGTGGAACATGCCATCCGCCGATTCCCATGGACCATTCTGTTGCGCCGGCATCGAGAAAGAAATCGGTCTCCTCCATGCCCACGCGGACTTGTAAGTCCTGGAATTCTCCCGCGCCGGGATTCGAGGTCCGGCAGAGGACGAAGATGCCCTTGTCGGCTCGGTTGAGGAATGGCGTAAGTGATTCAGCGCCCAAGTAGGGGTGAACGGTGACGGCGTCCGCGTTCAGGAATTCGAACGCCTCCCGCACATACCCGACGTTGGTGTTGCCGATATCGCCGTCTTTGGCGTCGAGGACCACGGGGACGCCCGGTGCGATGATGTTGATATCGCGAATGGTGCGCTGTAGCGCGACAAGACCGTAGTCGCCATATGCTGCGTAGAGGGCGATGTTCGGTTTGAACGCGCACGCGTACCGTGCGGTTGCTTCGACGATGGCGCGGTTGAACAAAACAATTGTTTCGACGACGCCATCTCTGCGCGCCGCCCTCGGTATCTTCTCGTATTCGCTGTCCAATCCGACGCATACAAAGCGGCCGGCGGCCCAGCGAGCCTCGATCATTTCACGGAAGTTGCGGTTTCCCAATTGACTAGCTCTCCTTTCAAAGGGCTGTAAGGGCCGAATCCTGTCTGGATTGGGCTTGCCTATGGTTTACCAGAAAAGCGTGAGAATGGCAACGGAAAAACGAAACAGCGCCGCCAAATCATTGACATTATAAAGGAAAACGAAGAGGATAATGGCAGCAGCAGAACAGCTGCCAAAATTCACCTTAGGGAGATAAGTGATGAGACTCAGGGGAATGCCCTTCGGAAACGTGTGGAACGCAAGCGGAGGCGTGGGCTTTTTCGGCGAGGGGTATTGGTTTCATACTTACCTCAAGTCATTCGGCCTCGACTTCAGCGACGTTACCTTTGTCGCCAAAACAACAACCCTGGAAGCCCGGGCCGGCAATCTGCCATTGCGGGACGACCTCACTCCGCGTGAGCTGATGCCGAAATGCATCTATGTGAAGCCGTGGCAGGGCATTGCATTGAACGCAATTGGGCTCAGCGGCCCCGGTGCCGCAGCGCTTTTGCAAACGGGACGTTGGCAGGCGCGGCAGAAACCGTTTTTCATCTCGTTCATGTCCGTTGAAAAGACGGCACAGGGACGGGTTGATGAGTTGAAGGGTTTCGTCGAGCTCCTCGGCCGGTACCTTCCGCAGTTCCGAGCAAAAGTCGGGCTGCAGATCAACTTCACATGTCCCAACATTGGGCTGGACCTAAATGCACTTTTGGGCGAGGTTGACGAAGCGCTCTTCATCGCCTCGGTGTTGGAGATCCCGCTCATGCCGAAACTCAGCGTTATGGTCCCTCCAAAAGTCGCGATGGAAATCGGCAATAATCCGCTCTGTGACGCCCTGTGCGTCTCGAACACGATTCCGTACGGCGCACTGCCGGATCGGATCGATTGGAAGAAGCTCTTCGGCCCGGTCTCGCCGCTCGCGAAATTTGGCGGCGGAGGACTTTCCGGGAAACCGCTTCTGCCATTGCTTCTTGAATGGCTGAAGGAGATCCGCGACCTCGGATTCACAAAGCCCATCAACGCCGGCGGAGGCATTCTTTCCCTCGGCGACGCAGAAAAAGTTTTCTACGGTGGCGCCGATTCCATCTTCTTGGGATCCATCGCCTTTCTACGCCCATGGAGGGTGCGGAGAATCGTCCGCAAGATAAACGCAACTATCAACTGGGAGAGTGCCTCGAGGAAGATAAGACAGATCCATGCAACCAGCACCAGGAGGAAAGCATGAAGAACCGATTCAAAATGCCTGCGCCGGATGATCTGCATCTTCATTTGCGGGACGGTGACGTGTTGCGGGCTGTATTGCCTTACACGGCACAACAGTTCAGACGGGCACTCATCATGCCCAACACCACATCGCCTATTTTGAACGAGCGCGATGTGATGAACTATCGGGACCAGATTGCGCTGGCAGCGTACGGCTCCGGGCATCCGGAATTCGAGCCGCTGATGAGTATCCAGATCACCGAACACACAACACCTGAAACGATCCGTTGGGCACTCGTCGCCGGTGCCGTCGCGGGTAAAGTATACCCACGTGGCATGACCACCAACTCGGAGAATGGGGTTCTGGATTACAGGGCCATCTATCCCGCTCTCACAGCGATGGAGGAGTGCGGTATGCTCGCGCTTTTCCATGGCGAGTCGCCCAACCCCAAGGTCTTCTGTCTTGACCGCGAGGCCAAGTTCCTGAAGATCCTCAAGCGGATTGCGACGAAGTTCCCGCGGCTCAAGATCGTCATGGAGCATGTGACGACCGCCAAAGCCGTGGAGTGTGTTGAGGCGCTTCCGGCGAACGTTGCCGCGACCATCACTGTCCATCACCTTTTTCTCACGTTGGACGACGTGATCGGCGGCAAACTGCAACCACATCACTTCTGTAAGCCGGTAGCAAAAAAGCCGGCCGACCGGATTGCGCTTCTCATTGCGGCCACCAGCGGCAACCCGAAGTTCTTCCTCGGAACCGACAGTGCGCCGCATCCCCGGAGCGCGAAAGAATGTGCCTCGGGGTGCGCCGGGACCTTCACGGCTCCCGTGGCGGTCCCGCTCCTTGCACAGCTCTTTGAGCAGCAGCGCGTGCTCGGCAAGCTTAAGAATTTCTGTTCCGGCTTCGGAGCTGACTTCTACAACTTGCCGCGCAATACCGGGACCATCACGCTCATCCGGGAGGACTGGACAGTTCCGCTCATCTACGGCGACGTGGTGCCGTTCTGGGCGGGGAAGACGATTAGCTGGCGGATGGAATGACATTCGCCCAACATCAACAATCAATCAAACGGCGGTGACCTGCTTCATGGGTCGCCGCCGTTTTTCGTTATTTATAGAACGCGGTATTATTATTTCATGCCAAACCTCAAAGACGTTTTTCATCGCTTGTTGGCCCCGCGCATAAACTACCAGCCGCTTATCGAGGTCAGGATCTCCAAGGACGCGCTTTTGCACAATTTCCGCGAGTTCAAAGCGTATTATCCCGACTTGCAGTTCGCGCCGGTGATCAAGAGCAATGCCTATGGCCACGGCATGGTGACGGTCGCAAAAATTTTAGACGACGAACCGAAGGCGTTCTTCATGGTGGATTCTTTCTATGAGGCGCTCGTTCTGCGCCGCGCCGGAATACGATCGAAGATATTGATGCTCGGCTATAATCGCGTCGAGCAGTTGATCGACACACAACTAAAAGATTGCGCGGCGACGATCGTCGATTTTTCTACTTTGAAAGAGGTGGTGGCAAAATTGAAAAAGCTGACCGCTTTTCACCTGAAGATCGATACCGGCATGCATCGGCAGGGACTTCACGGCGAGGAGATCGCCGCGGCGATCGAGCTTATAAAGAGCAACCCGAATTTTATTTTGGAAGGCTTGTGCAGCCATCTCGCCGACGCGGATGGCGCGAACCAGGCGGCCACCGAGCGTCAGATCGCGGCGTGGAACGAGGCGGTGGATCTCTATAAGGCGAATTTCCCGAGCATCGAATATTTTCACGCGAGTGCGACTGCGGGCGCGGCTTATTCGACGAAGATAAAAGGGAACGTGCTGCGCTTGGGAATCGGGCTTTACGGGTTCAATGTTTCGCCATTCGAAAAATTAGATCTACAACCGGTACTCGAAATGGTTTCGGTCGTAAGCTCGCTGCGAACCATTCCTGCCGGCGAGAAGGCCGGGTACAACGGCACATGGACGGCGCCTCAAAATACCGTAGCGGCAACTGTGCCCGTGGGCTATAACGAAGGCGTTGATCGGCGTCTGTCGAATTGCGGTTTCTACAAGATCGGCGGTGCATTTTACCCGATCATCGGGCGCGTGAGTATGAACATCACGAGTATCGACGTGACCGACGTCGCTGCGGGCGGTGCGGGTAGCGGTGCCGCCGGCCACGCCGGCATAAAAGTGGGGGACGAGGTGGTGATCTTCAGCCGCGTCGCCGGAGATAAGAACAGCATCGAAGCGGTCGCCGCGGTATGCGGCACCATTTCGTATGAAATCTTGGTGCATATCCCGAGCTATTTGAGAAGGGTGGTGGTGTAAAAATGTTATCATATTCCTATGAGCCACGAAGATCCGGAATTTGAACCTGGCGAGGCAGCGATCATGAAAGAACTTTTTACTGAAATGGAACGAGAAAGCGGTGATGGTGAAGCGACACGGGAAGATTTCCTTGTGGCTCTTGATTTTACTGCACGGTATCGGAGAGCTCTTGAGAGCCAGGAATTTTGGGAAATGGTCGAAAAAGGTGAATTTTCTGTGACGGATCGATGGAAGACGGACGCCCACGGACAAAAGACTCTCGCTTATATTGAAATACGCGACAAGGGTGGCGCTATCCTCTTACAAGAGAATATCGAGGCGCTTGAAAAAATAGCAGAACAGAATCGCGCGTTGGCCGACGGTGGGAAGAAATAAAATTATAGGGGGAATCGCCCGCGGCTCTCGTGCTCGCCGCCGCTCGCACGAGGCCTGGGCACCGGCTCGGCAAATTTTCTTGGTAGAAAATTTGCCTCCGCCGTTCGATTCCTCTTAAGATTAACAGACAACAAATAACCATCCTTCAGGCGTCCCGGAGGGTGTCTTGCCTGAAGGATGGTTATTTGTTGTCTGTAGCTCCAGGGGGAATCGAACCCCCATTTGCGCCGTGAAAGGGCGCCGTCCTAACCATTAGACGATGAAGCCAAACTGCTGCAGTGGTCGTGGTCATTGTATAATAAACAGCTGGATTTTCAAAGGATGTGGCGCTGGGAGAGTTGAGATTCGCTGTTTGTGGTGCTAAACTGAGAACATATTAAAACTCCGCTTAATGCGGTCTTTTTATCGCCATCATCGCCATCATCCCATGACTGTAAAACGCTTCTTCGAAATCGTGCCGGGCGCGCTCGCATGGCTCACCTTCATCGCGATGGTGCTCTTTTCCTGGCTCTTGCCCGTCTGGGTCTCCATTTTTATCATATTGTTCGACACGTACTGGCTGATGAAGACCATCTATTTGTCGTTCCATCTTCGCGCGACGTTCGTGGAGATGCAGCGGGTGATGAAGATCGACTGGCTGGCGAAGATCCGCGAGCTTGGCTTAGCGCGCAAGACGCACGACCTCGAGGAGGCGGCGCGCGTGCGGTCGTGGTCGGACATCTATCATCTCGTCATCCTGCCGATGTACAACGAGCCGTACGAGGTGGTACGCGAAAGTTTTGAAAGCTTGGCAAAGATAAACTATCCGAAGGAGAAGCTGATCGTCGTGTTGGCGCTCGAAGAGGCTGCGGGTGATGCGGCGAAGCAGACGGGGGAGCGCATCGAGGCCGAATATGGCACGCAGTTCGGGCGGTTTCTCATAACGATCCACCCGGCTGGCCTGCAGGGCGAGATCCCGGGCAAGGGATCGAACGAATCGTGGGCGGGCATGCAGGCGAAAGAGAAGCTCATCGACCCGATGCGGATTCCGTACGCCGACCTTCTTGTTTCGGTGTTCGATGTGGACACGCAGGTCTATCCGGAATATTTCGGCCGGCTTACCTATGTCTTTTTGAAGGCTGAACATCCGCTGCGTTCGATCTATCAGCCGATCGCGCTTTTCGTCAACAACGTGTACGAAGCTCCGGCGCTCGCGCGCGTGGTGTCGTTCTCGACGACGTTCTGGCAGATGATGCAGCAGTCGCGTCCGGAGCGCTTAACGTCGTTCTCGTCGCAATCCATCCCGTTCCAGACGTTGCTCGACATCGGTTTTTGGCAGCGCGATATTGTCTCCGAGGACTCGCGGGTTTTCTGGCAGGGCTTCTTGCGTTATCACAGCGATTTCCGCGTGGTTCCGCTCTTTTATCCGGTTTCGATGGACGCCGCCGCCTCGCCGTCGTTCTGGGGCACGATGAAAAACTTATATAAGCAGCAGCGGCGCTGGGCGTGGGGTTCGGAAAATATTTCGTATATGGCGGACGGTTTTTCACGCGACCCGGCAATTCCCGCCGCGAAAAAGCGCTACTGGACGTTCAACAACATCGAAGGCTTCCATTCGTGGGCAACGAACTCGCTGATGATCTTCGCGCTCGGCTGGCTGCCGCTCGCGCTCGGCGGCCGGCACTTTGGCGAATCATTGCTGTCGTACAGCTTGCCGCGCATCACGCGGTGGATTATCTCGCTTTCCATGGTCGGCATCGCGAGCTCCGCAATTTTGAGCATTTTATTGCTGCCGAAAAAGCCCGGCGGTCACACCATCACCGACTACTTTTTATATTTCCTGCAATGGGTTTTCATGCCGATCACTTTGATCATCTTCGGCGCATTCCCAGCGATCGAAGCGGAGACGCGTTTAATGCTCGGCGGGCGATGGCGGCTGGGCTTTTGGGTGACGCCCAAAGGGCGGAACCCAAAAGCCTAATGTAGATTCTTCTGCCGAAGGCAGTAACAAATCGCTTGTCTGCAAGCGATTTGTTTTGGGTGACGCCGAAGGGGAGGAAGGAGAAGGCGGCTATTCCTGATGGATCTTCTGCCTAAAGAACGCCAAACGTTTACGCAATAATGGAAAAGTTTTCAACCCCGCGTCCGCAGTCAAAATTTGTATCGCCGCCTCGCGCGAATGTTTGACAAGCTCCGGATCGCGCAGGGCTTCCATCGCCACATCGGGTAATCCGGTCTGTACCTGGCCAAAGAATTGTCCCGGGCCGCGGAGCGCAAGATCCTTTTCCGCGAGCTCGAAGCCATTCTTCGCTTCGAGGATCGCTTTGAGCCGCGCGTTCGCGGCGGCGGCGGCGCTGTCGGTCATCAAAAAACAGTACGATTGGTATTCGCCGCGGCCGACGCGGCCGCGGAATTGATAGAGCTGTGCGAGGCCGAACCGCTCGGCGCCTTCGATCATCATGATGGACGCGTTTGGCACGTCGACGCCGACTTCGACGACCGACGTGGCGACCATGATATCGAACTCGCGCGCCTTGAATTGCTTCATGATGTCTTCTTTTTCGCGCGCCTTCATCTGGCCGTGCAGCATCGCCACCCGCAGGTCGGGGAATATCTTTTTTGAAAGTTTTTCAAATTCTTCTTTCACCGATTTCAGCTCGAGCGTTTTAATCTGTCGCGGGTCGCCGCTCGCATTCGCTTTTGCCTTGTCTTCCTCATCCGGCAGGTCGATACGCGGGCAGATCACAAAAACCTGGCGGCCATTCTTTACTTCGCTGCGAATGAAGTCATATGTTTTTGATCGCGTGAGTGGTGGCACGATGCTGGTCGTAATCGCTTTGCGTCCCACCGGCAGTTCGGTGATGAGCGAAAGATCGAGGTCGCCGAAAACGGAAAGCATGAGCGTGCGGGGAATCGGCGTGGCGGACATACTGAGAAAGTGCGGCATTGGCGCGCCCGACGTTCGTTGCGCGATAAGCTCCGCGCGCTGGCGCACGCCGAAGCGGTGCTGTTCATCTATAATAACGAGGCCGAGCTTCGCGAAGTTCACGGTCTTTTGGATGAGCGCGTGCGTGCCGAACACGATCGCCACTTCACCCGCAGCGACTTTCTTCGCAAACTCCACTTTAGGGATGCGCTGTTCCAATTCCGGCCCATAGAAAACAACGGCACTGCCGGACGTGAGCAGGCCGAGCACCGGCGCCGTCGGGCCTTCCATGGAAATGCGCGAAAATAATTTCTTCATGGTCTCGAAATGCTGCCGCGCGAGGATCTCCGTCGGCGCCATGAACGCGCTTTGGCAATCGTTCTCGGCAGCGATGAGCGTCGCGATCGCGGCGACCACCGTTTTTCCGGAACCGACGTCGCCCTGGAGTAGGCGATTCATTGGGTGCGGCTTTTCAATATCCTGGATGATTTCCCAGAGCGATTTCTTTTGCGATGGCGTGAGTTCGAAAGGCAACTCACCGAGCAGTCGCTTTATCCGTTCGATATCCACGATCATCGCGTGCGCAGCTTCCGCCGCCGCGGTTAATTTTTGTTTAATGTTCAAAACCTGGAGCAAGAAAAGATCTTCGAAAGAAAAACGTTGGCGCGCCGCCGTCGCGCTCTCGATCTTTTTGGGAAAGTGGATTGTCTTGATTGCCGCGTTCAGCTCCGGCAGGTGAAACTCCTCGAGGATAAGCGGCGGAATCCATTCTTTGAGTACGGGCTGTCGTTTGAAAAGTTGTTGGATGACAAAACGGATGCCGCGCGAGGTGAGTCCATGCGTTTCGGGGTAAACGGGGACGAGTCGCGCGGTGTGATTCATCTCCTGTGTCGCCGCACCGCTGCTATCACCGCCAGTGTTATGGAGGCGGATTAATTCATAGGTCGGACTGCTCAAATAAATTTCGCCTTCTTCTGAAACCGACGCCTTGCCGGCGAGGTTCGCCTCGCGTCCTGCTTTGAGCGAGTTTGCGACGTACGGCTGGTTGAACCACACCGCGCGGATGGAGCCGGACTCGTCCGCGATCGTCGCTTCGATGATGCTCATATTACGTCGCCAGCTGTGCCGCGAGCTTATTGCTTCGACGACACCGTGGATCGTCGCCTGCTGGCCCGGCTCGAGATCGGCGATAGCATACACTTTCGAGAAATCTTCGTAGCGGGTGGGGAAGTGCCACAACAGATCGCCGACCGTTTTGATGCCCATTTTTTCCAACCGTCGTAATGACGGCGAACGGGCTCCAATGACTTCGAATAGCGGAGTTTCCAAGGCTATTTGCAGCATTTTATTGCCCATAGTATAGCATAAAAAAACAAGCGGCGCTCTCCTCGAAAGGAAAGCGCCCTGGGTTGATGATGGATGAGGTCGATGTCTACGCGGCCTCGGGTTCTGGCGGTTGCTCTTGAGAGTTGAGTACTGTCACTGGGTCGAGCGTTCCCGCCATCAGTGAGAGGAGAAATCCCAGTATCTCATCGAACAAGGCCGAGAATTTGATCCCTCTCTGGAAGTGCGCGATACGCATGGCGAGACCCTCAATCTCGTCCTGCGTCATCCTTCCTAATGACCTCCTCAACGTGTCGCTAGCTTCCTCGCGACTAATGTAGTGGGGCCGGCCCTCAAGAAAGAAAAGCGCGAGGTGCGGGCAATCCGCTGGTGTCCACCGGCGAGGAAACTCGACCGGCTTTGGCTGTTTCATAGGTCCTCCTAAGTGGTCACGAGAAGCGATGCCGGAAGGGTTCCCTCCGGGCTGAAAGCGTGATCTTTGACGAACGTTTTTGCGAGGTCGAATGCGTAGCAATAGCCCCAGCCCCGCTTGTGCATTTCGGTGGCCACCTCATGGGCCACTTCGTCGACCTCGGTATCCTTCATGGAGGCGACATCGATCCGCTCTTCTTCTCCGTATTCTGCCGCGTTTTCTCCAGCCCCAAGATAACCGAGCACCAAACGCACCCGGCGTGTCAAAACTTCTTGCGTCATATTTCCCTCCCACCTGGATTTTCCGTTAAGTTGCCGGAATGTGGTGTTCTGGTTATTATTGTAATATAAAAAACTATTTAAGGCAAGCGGCGTGTGGTGAATTTGCGCGCTCATTGCACAGGGGTTTGCAGGCTCATTGCACAGGCATTGTGATGCCCCATACTCCGATGCATGACATATACACGCATCAGGAAGGAGGATTGGTCGGTCATCGCCC
>Ga0182030_10004739_pt1 | contig 29038 bp, 28 predicted proteins | sample 812S3MmetaG_FD_121299 | JGI IMG/M metagenome (GOLD analysis project Ga0182030, IMG submission 121299) | Permafrost microbial communities from Stordalen Mire, Sweden - 812S3M metaG (Illumina Assembly) | ecosystem: Environmental > Terrestrial > Soil > Wetlands > Permafrost | place: Sweden...
ACGGAGTCTTGTTTATCGACTTCAGGAAATCGTCAATATGCTTTTCGGCTACTTCCTTCGAGTGTCCGTAATGCTTTTGCAACCTACCGGACAGTTCTTCTCTCTTGCCGTCGATTTGCTTCCAGTCGTCATCTGTAAGCTTGCCCCATTGTGTTTTAGCTTTGCCTGTGAATGTTTTCCAATCACCTTTAACTTCATCCCAATTCATCGTTATTCCTCACTATTGCGTATTTGCCTTTGCTATTCGGCGTGATGAGTCGCCGCTTTTTCTTTCTTTTTCTTGTGGCTGTTCGACGTTTCGTCGGCACTGTCAGCCTTTATTTCAGCAATGATTTCATCCTTGTACTCAATCGCTTTCCCCGCGAGCTCACCGGCAGACTCTTTTGCCTGATAACCAGCACGCAGCGCGGTCCTGAATAGTTTTCTCACATAAACTCGACCTTCCTTCGTCGAGACAGCCACAATCGCGATTAACCCTGCAATTCCCCATGGGCCCATAATCATTCCTCCTTATACGTTTGTCATTGCTTTGTCTTCTTGGCTGTGCTCGTTACCAGTTTGAAAAGAATGGCACCTCACGTGATGCGAGGTGCCATTCGCACTCGTTTATGAATTCTCAGTTCTTCTTAACGGCGGCTTCTCCGACACGATGAATGTCGGTTGCCTTATTTTGTTTGAAGAGTTCCTCAGCACGTTTCAATTGGTCATTGTTATCACAGTGAACAGCCAACAAAATATTGCCATCACGGATTTTGCCTTCATACATTTTGGCTTCGTACTCAGGAATACCCAATCCTACGAGCGCGCCGGTAACACCACCGACGGTGGCACCAACTGCGGCGCCACTTAATGCAGCCATGATCGGTCCGGCAGCAATAAGTGGGCCAACGCCTGGAATAGCCAGGACACCGATTCCGGCCAACAGGCCTAAAGTGCCTCCGATTACGCCGCCGGTACTTGCGCCGGTGACGGCTCCTTCTGGAGCCTTAGTCGAATTATCGTGCGCAAAATCTTTCGAACCTTCCTTATCCGGGAAGAGAACAGAAATTTCGTTGTCGACGAAACCAACTGTTTTCAACGCGGTCACGAGATTTTCGGCTTCGACGCGGGTGTGAACGAGTCCAATTACTGATTGTTTCATTATTATCTCCATTGATTGTGATTTAGGTAGGGACTAAGTCTTAGTGCGGCTTTACAGCCACGGTTAATTGGTTTTTGACAGACGTAACACCGGCGCACCCCTTAGCCAATTCGGCTACTTTGGCCTTCTCCTCTGCGCTGTCGACGGGGCCTCGCAGTGTCACTAAGCCGTTCTTGGAATAAACGATTTTGACATTCTGAGCATCCATTGAAAGACCTTTTTCGTCCATAATCGATTTACGGATAGCAGCGAGAACTGTTACTTCATCCTTGCTGTTGCCTTGCTTTTCAGCTGTCACAGCGTCTTTCTGAAGAGCGCCGGAATTCTGAGCAGTATTGTCGGCTTTTGGTGCCTGCTTTGCTAAAGCAACACTTCCGATATTTAGTAGAACCAATAGACAAGTAGCTCCAAACCCAAGTGTTCGCATAGGCCCATCCTCGTTGTTTACAATTAACAGCAGCTAACGTTACACCCTTTGACAATGGAAAGTAAGGTCCGCCGGCTCTTGACAGTGCGGATGATGCCTACCCTGATACTGCAAGTCAAGTGCGCAACAGCGATTCCAAAATTATAAATAAATTGTTTGCAGGCTGTTCTTTCGGTGCCGCAATACAGCTCATCAATGTGGGCTTGGCAGCAATGACTTAAGCAATGAGCTCATCGTCAGATGCGTTTCATGCTGCGCTTGCAACAAATCGTTTGTCAGAACCTCCAGTACCGGAGAGACTACAATGTTTTGCTGGGCTGCGTATTGAACCAGGCGCTCTGCTTCAGACGGTTCCAATAATCCTCAGCTTAGGAAGCTCCAGCTTTTTGAAAAAATGCAGCAAACGGTCCCCAGGCACCAGCATTGGTATCAGGTTTACCACCCATGTCAACGACACAAGCTCTAAGTTTGTCTACTCATTTGGAGTGCGAATCTTGACACTTCATGAGCGCTTATCTGATGTCTTCTGTCTTCACAGTTTTGAGTGCTAATTCATAAGTTTCGACTGCCGAAATTTCCCCGGCCAGAAACATTCAATAAACTCTTTACTCATTTGTTTTTCCTTTGTGTATTGGTTTCCTGGGGCTGCCCTGGAAGCTTGACAGAATCGGTCGGGTGGCAACGATTCGGAAAGCGCCGGAAATCGGTAAGGATTATTCTCGGATGCCAATCCCTATTTAGTCAAATCTAAAGCGCTCTCCTTATCCCCTCTCATCGGCAAGGCGACTTCTGGAGCGGACCGGAGTTGATTCACCGCTATTGGTCCTAGCACTTCGTGGCACGCTCTGGATCGATACGAAGCTCTAATCATTGGCGATAATCTCCTACACCCCTTAAGCGATCTCTGTACCCGCGAATCGCGACGCATCCGAGTCGTGATACCATAAGTGCGAAAGAGATTCGCTCAGCAATCAACCTTTGCCGCGAGACTTAGGCTTGGACGAGGATGCTGCAGCAAGTGAAGAGACAAGGAACGAAGAATGACTTGTTTTATTCGAACACCCGAAGACGTCAAACAGGTGTCAAAGGAACTGCAAAAAGCGGTCGATGATGTCTGCAACCGGCAGTCGGTGAGTTTTTATATGCCTCTCGATATGGCAAAACGCTCGATATGTGTTGAGGCTGAGGTTGCAATACGCGCCGTCTTTCATCAGTGGGGATTCGATAGCCGGATTGTGATTAATGACACCGATATGGTGTTGGAAATGCCTGAGTGGAATGAACTCGTGCGCGCAATCGTGATGTGTTCCCCTCCACCCACAATTGTGTTTTCAAATTCGAAATTGGTAGAGCAGATCAGAAAGGCTCAAAAGTGATGGCATGGCGCGGAAAATTATCTGTCTTAGCTAGGACATATAAATGCAGGTGCATTTGCTCCGCGCATTAACTCACTAAATTCCTTACCTTCGCGGGCATTTTGCGATCCGTTCCACCATGCGCTGAACAGTCGAACAGCTAAGGTGTAGCAAGGCGATCAAATGAGCCTTGACTATTTTCACGTAAAAGTCACGAGCGTTGTACTACCTTCTAGTTACCCCCTGCCAGAAACCCCAGCCAATATTTAGCTGCAGAGGATTTACTATGGTTTCTAAGTCGGCAGACAGACTTCCTAATCCGCCCGAAAACTCGGACAAAGATCGTGACCATACCGCAAATATCGACAGAGTAAAACTGTTAAAAGATAGTGGACCAGCAGTCCCGGATAAACCAAAGTCTGGGACAGAAGACAGCCAAATAACTTTTACCAACGTATTTGCCCAGGCTAGCACTAAGCCGGAAGAGCGAGCCAAACTACCAATCAGCGGTGTCGACGAGCCGGCGAAATCGGCTGGAGTCGCTCCCGACTGGCTTATCAGTCTACACAAAGATTCTTCTTCTCACAGTCTCACCAAGGCACCGGAGTCTAAATCGGAAAAAGATGGCTCAGGAAAAAGTATCTATCCTCTTTCCATCGCTGCCCTCGATCTAATGAATGAAGGGCGGAACAGCGCAACTCTAAGGTCGGTTCCCGATATTTTGCACTTTTCAAACGTCTATCCGCCAGAGTCTGTGTCAGCCGCGGTGGCAAGTTCGAATGCGGCCAAAGTAGCAGATATAACTCCAACTAAAGGGGCGGGGATGACTCCACTGGTGGGCAAAGTCGCTGAGACCACAACAGTGGATGTAGCGCACCCTGGGTCGGACAAAGGTTCAGCGCTGCCAACTTCAGCCGCCGAACCGGTTCTTGACTCGTGGGTGAGAAAAGGAATTGATAAGGCGTCCGGTTGGGATAAATATTATTTTGATAAGGGGGGGCCTACACCGCCCGAACTCCGCTCACTAATTTTTGATGATTCGGCAAGAAAATCTGTTATCGGAAGTTTAGCCGTGTCCCCAGATCTGTCACGAATTGATCCGAAAAAACCAACCGTGGCTTTTCTGGAAGGAAATGATTTTGATGCGAAGGTGTTCGACGGACTCACTTTGTCACATGCGCAACTGAGCGCGCTAAGCGCAGTAGGACATGGCTACAACGCAATTATGATGAAAGGCTTTTCAGAAAGTGCAGCTGGTTCGCACGATCCAATGCCGCAAGCGCTGAACGATATTGTTGCGTCTGTAAAACAAGGAATTCTGCCTCTTGGGAAAGGCGACGTATTGAACGTCAGTATGGGCAACAACGCGAGCAAGGACACTGATGTACACAAGGAGCATACAGGTGACCCCACCTTTGCAGAGGTCAGCAAAAGAGTCGGATTCAAGGTAACTCCTGAAAACTTAAAGGCTAATCGTGAGCGGATCATGGCTGCACTGGACAAACTAGCCGCCCTTAAGACGAACCCAGTTGACGCTTATGGCCGAGAGTGGCGTGATATGGCTCAGAACGCGATTGATTCGAGCAAGGCTATTAAAGAACTTCAAAAGATGGGAATTGAAATCGTTCATGCTGCTGGCAATGATGGTCTTAGAGTGGACCTGAATTTTCTTTATGCTGACCATAATCTGGCGTCGGTAGATGCCAAAACCCGCATACCAGACGCGTTCTCTAATCGAAATAGCTTGACAGAAGATGCCGACGGATTGCTCGAAATGAGGAGAAAACAACCTGGCAGGTACTCTCTTGGTGATGTGCCCATTTTAGGAACTGACCTGTGTGCGATCAATCATGAATGCAGCGTTATTATTCCTCCAAAAGGAGTCGTTGACACTCCTCAGTCCCCTTGGAGGGCCCCTCTTCCGACCGAAACCGAACGGGGGGAGTTGGTGGGTGTCTGGGTTGGAACTTCCTATAGTGATGTAGATTATCTTGAACGCACGCATGATAAATATGCTGCGGCGAAGTTGCAGGCATACGAAAACTTGCACAATCAAAATTGATGGAAAAATTGACACCTCATCTTCGGGGTGGACAAAACCTGATACATGCTCAACATCATAAATCTGAGCGAGGCTTTCGTACCGTATCATCCAAGCCATCGATTTGAAAGCCGGCTTCATTGATACCGAGATGATATAAACATCGGAGGTCCGGATCGAGATCATCGGTCATTTCTGGTGCAAATTAATTGAGACTATAAGTGGTGGCGGAGAGATTGTTTACTTTCGCATCATCTATGTGCTCGGACACATAAGATGATGCGAGAGTATCACGTACGGTTGTGTATGAGGGGCTGAGGGTGCAATTCCCTTAGTCTACTCGCCATTATGATGATTACCCGTTCTAATTTCAGTCAGATATTTTGTGCGGATTTAATTGCGCTGTCTGTAAGTCGTAGAGATTTGGTTCCTCATTCGTTGGCAGGCGTCAGAGAATTAGTGCAGCGGGGCGAAGATCCTGTTGTCGTCTTTGGAAACACGAGGAGGTTTCCGTTCCAGATACGAAATCTGCGTATTTGGAAATATCGTCTTTACTTGCTGCGAATTCTCTCGGAGCATTCCCGGTAAATACAGTCTCTGCAGATGCAGTCCACGAATTGACTTGATACCATCCAAGGTAATCTTGGTTCTTCGCAAATCAAGACTCCTCAAATGCGAAAGAGGCTGTAGAAATTTCACACACTCGTCATCGAATTGGGGATTGTCACCCACACTCAAGTGAACGAGATTGACTAGTTTTGCGAGTGACTTTGCGCCAGTTAGAGTCAAATGATCATGTCCCAAATCGAGATTTCTCAACTTGGGAATGCGAGCTAATCCTATGATCTTTCGTTCGTCGAGCGGACAAAGTGGAGCATCGATTTCATAGAGCTCTGGAAACGCGCTTAAGCCAGCGAAGCAGCTTCCATCGATTGATGAATGGAAAAAATTTAGGCAGCACAAGCGTGGTAAATTTCTCAATTTGGACACTTGAGCATCGTTGACTTCGGAACGATCAAAAAAGAGAACTCGCAGACTTCTGATATTGTCGACATAACCGACAGCTTGATCGAGCATGTGGTCTTCGCGATCATCCATGGACGTGAAGCTCAGTCTTATAAGGTCGATTCCGTTAGGCGATACCTCTTTTAATAATGCTGGGTTTTCAAACAACCTCCGATTCGCCTCCAACACGACATTGTAGCCTGGCGGAATTGTCAAAGAAACGTCGCCTTGCGCACCGCCAACTTGTTCGCCCGGGCCATATCCGAATATTTGCCAGGTATCGTCATCATTGTGCGTCTTGCTAATCAGTAGGGTGCCGATAGATTTGCCAGGAAAGTGAAGCCGGCGGGAGTCCGGATGCGCCTTTGCGCTGCCGCCTGAATTAGGCGCACAATAAGCTGGACCAGCTGGAAGCGATGACAAAGCAAAAGGCGATAAGCAACCAGCAAGGACAAGCGCTATCAGACGCAAGCGACGGTTCGTTTTGGTTACTAACATCCACTTCTCTCGCTTTCTTGGTTGCAACGAATCTCTGTCATCATAATATTTGGATTTATTATTTGAATTAAAACAGCGCTAACTCGCGATGAGCGCGCCGCCTTCAACGTATAAAACTTGCCCGGTTGTGTAATTACCTCGCATCGCATACAAGTATGCCTCCGCAGCTTCCTCTGGCAGCCCCACCCGCGGTATCACAGAGCGCTCGGTCGAGCGCTCAAACTGCAGAAGTTGTTCCGCTGGAAGCTCGTTCAATCATTCGCCCTCAATCAGGAGTGTAAATTTTCTCGATAAATGTCAGGTTTCTATTCACGATAAATGTCAGGTTCGCCGTCAATTAGGGGATAGGCAATCGACCCCGGTTCTGTTAAGGCTAAAGAAAAAGCGGCCCGCGTAGTCGCTCTATTTTTCAGGCACGTTGTTGCCCTGTTTAAGCCTGGTCAATCGCTCGCGCTCTTTGTCGAGAAAGTCGATGTTAGAAAAGCCTCGACGCAATCCGAGCGGCAATACCGCCTCCATCGCCTCCAGCTTTTCCGACGGATCCGCGCGAAGGTAAATCTCGGTGGTGCGAATATCGGAGTAGCCAAGCCAGAGTGCCACCTTTCTGATGTCCCGTGTAGCCTGGAGCATAGTGATGGCGCAACTGTGACGAAGCTGATGAGGCGATATGGTGCGTCATCACCGAGTGCATTGAGGAGTGCCACAATAGTTTCCTGAATCTTTTGGCGCGGTGACAAACGCTGAGAAAGAGCTTCGAACGTCACTCGAACAAACTGCATGCGAATGGATAGGGCCACGTCCCTAAAATTCGGCTCTTAAGAGAGTCCTAGCTCGGGCGTGGCCACTATCGAAGCATCAGGTCATTTGTCAGCGCTCTAGACAGCGCTTGTATTGTTTTTATTCCTTCGTTCTCCTCTTTCTCTTTGCACTCTTATTCTATGATTTTTCCTTGCCTGGGATATCCTTCTTAGGGCCGATTGAAGAAAATCTCTTTCAGTCCTTCACAGCTAATCCTGGATGCTGATTTCCTTCCAGCTCAGTATATAGACTGAGGCGCATTGGCTTTGAGACTGCGAGCATTGGACTATTACATTAGAAAGTGATTCTAGACAATATTTTTTGTTGTGCTGAGGAGATTCGCCATGAAAATACTTGTTCCCGTAGAGGATCCCCTGTTCGGTGCGGCGATAGTCGATCTCATTGCACGGCATAATTGGCCTCCCCGGAGTCAATTTATTGTTGTTCATGTAATTGAACCCAACCTGCTAAACAGCCCAGCACATACAGTCTTTTTCAAGCAACTGGAAGTCAACGAAGAGCAAGTAGTGCGCGACGCAGCAACACTTGTGAACTCAGTCGCTCAAGCAATCAACATTAGCCATCCGGACGCGATAGTCTCGCAAGAAGTTGTTCAGGCACATGTGAAGGCCCAGATTATTAGGATGGCTGAAAAATGGGATGCCGACCTGATTATTGCCGGCACGCACGGACGCAGCGGTTTTAGTCGTTTTGTATTGGGAAGCGTTTCGCTCTCATTGACGTCTGAGCTTAAAGCGCCGCTGATCCTAGTTCGGTATGATGCTCAGCCTCTTGAAACGTGGGAAACTCTAGATTATCTATCTATGGTGCAGCAAGCGTTCGAGCACAACAAGAAAAAGCAACCAAGCGAAAGAAGCATTCGAAAGGTACTAGTCGCCCTTGACGAGACCGCTCTCTCTAATCAGGTAATCGCCTTCATCACGAAACACAATTGGGATCCGGAATGCGAGTTCAAACTACTTTCCGTCGTTGAAAAGCCAGCAGCCTTTCTGCTATCTGAGTCAGCAGCGAAACAACTTTCCGACAGACTTGCCGATGAGACCGAGAAACGCTTGCAAGAATTTTCCAGCACATTGATTGCCGAGATGAAAAACTCGCGCATCGAAACAACGGTTACGAAAGGACAGGCCAAGAAGGTTATATTGAGCACAGCTAAAGACTGGAACGCGGATCTCCTGATTGTCGGCTGCCACTTCCAGAATTCAATCTCAAGATTTCTTCTGGGAAGCGTTTCACTGCCCACACTATGTGAAGCTCCTTGCTCGGTGCTGTTAATTAAGGAAAGTCAACTTGCCAAGCCAGCTATCGACGAAAAGGAGCTGATAGTTCACCGCTCGGAAAGCGTTGTTCCAGTGACGAAATAGTTGTAACGTCCTGCCAGAATTGATCTGCCAGTGACGTTGCAATAACAAAGCTCTGGCTCAGCCAAATAGCTGGTAGAGCCTGGGATTTTCCCTATTCGTACTTCCCTCTAAAAAGGCAAACCAGCAGCGCTAGCTTCACAAAACTGCATTTAATCCACCTTAACTCCTCAATTCTTCGGCGAATGTCAGGTGTCAGCGCACGTCAAAGCCGCTTCATGCGGTCTGTCAAAATACTCACATAGCCAAATAAAATAGATTAGTAAGGTCAATAGTTGGAGCTCACAGTGTCCTCGACCATAAATATAGTAGATGCTTGCTACAAAAGAAAATCTCACCGATCGGTAAAAGGTTCCTCAACAATTTGTTCTTCGAAACTTTTCAAAAGACCAGCTTTTTGTTCTTTCGACATTCCGCTTGGATCGACCACTATTATTCCGCTCTTGAAGGCAAGCGCGAGCTTCTTGTTCGAATAGGGGAGCCTGGAATTATCTGGTCTTTTCTCGCTTTTGATCATCTCAGACTTGTCCGCGTAACTGGAGAATTCCTCTATGAGATGCTGTTGTACAGCCTTTTCTCCGTATTCTTCAGTCAACCCTTCCAGGAGGTTGTTGAAGTAAGACTGAACTAAGGAAGCTTCAGGATTCTGTCGCCACGAATGAGGAACAAATGATGTTTGTAACATTGCGTTTATCGCGTCACGCCGATGGTGTTGAAGTCCGTTCTGTCTCAGATCTGAAATCAGTCGCCTGAGCCCGTCAATGTCCGTCACGCCCATGCGCTTTACCATATCCTTAGCAATTTCAATTGCTTTCTGAGCAAGCTTATCTATTTCTTGCTGATCGCTTGCTGAGATTGGCGGGGATGGAGGCTTATATTTTTCCTTTTCCTTTTCCTTTTCTTCCTGAGTCTTTCTCTTAATTCGCTGCCAGAGAAATTCGTCCTGACCGGAATCTTCAGTCATATGGTTCTCCTTTACGCATCCCACCTGTGAATTCACATCTAGTAAATCATCCGTATTCCGTTGCTAGATCGTCGACTGTCCAGTAATATTTGACCGCCGTGCCCTGTGTTGATGACCGTAATGTCAATTTCAATTGCACTGAATGTTCGTCTTCTTCAAATTTGGGAATTTTTTCCATCCAGGCTACCGAATAAATTATTTCCCAATCTGTTGATCTTACTTCGATGTTGGTGCGATTTGGCGACTCGTGTTGCGTCAAATGCTTTTTGTCCAAAGTTTAGCGCCCGCCTTGTCCATTCATTTTCAAACATGGTCGAGTACCTGCGCTTGAAATTGGGAGTCGTCGCTGACACCCATTTTATGCTTATTTTACAGACAATTTGTTCGTATAATCAGTACTGTTGGGCTTATCGCTGCAGTATACTGAAAGTTAAATTGGCATCTCAGCAATTCCCTTTATGCCGCTGAATTTATAAACTAATGAAAAATCGCTATGAACTACAAAACATTTAACGCTTTCTGTAAATCTCTCCCTGCGACAACACATGTTGTTCAATGGGGTGATTCCCATGTCTGGAAAGTTGGTGGCAAAGTATTTGCGATCGGTGGGTGGGCTGTCGATGAAGAGAGCTACACTTTTAAGACGACTGAGATGGATTTCGAAATTCTAAAAGATCAACCAGGATTGCGACCAGCTCCTTATCTTGCTTCGCGCGGGTTGAAGTGGATTCAGCACTTTGCGCAACCGGGATTGAGTGATAAGCAGCTGCGGAATTATCTAAAGTTGTCGTACCATTTGGTATCGCAAGGGCTCTCAAAAAAGAGAAGAGTCGAATTGGGAATTCCTGAATAATCTAGAATACCGGCAAATGAAAATTAACCCGGTCATGTTATTGAGCGACGAAAGAAGTTCGCTCATCAGCTACGGACCTTCCTTACTCCGTGTGTGCGTTTGAAGATGCACTAGGAGCATGATGGGGGCACCGCGATTCTAAGAATTTCACCACGTCCTCAAGTTCCTTTGGTGAAATGTTTCCTGCGTAAGCCGGCATGTTCACGCCACCATTCACAATTCTGATTGTGAGTTGGTCGTGTGTTAATCGCTCGCCGACATCGGTCAAGTCTGGTCCACGTTTGCCACCATGTCCGGAGATCATATGGCAATACAAGCAACCACGATCATTGAAGACTTTCGCTCCATCGTATATTGGTCCGCTCGTTGCACCGATAAGCTGTTTTGGAAGTGGCCTGGCTTCGAACTTCGGCGTCCAATATTCATTGATACCTTCTTGCCAGAGCGATAGGACTGATCCAACGATGATTACAACGATTGCCACAGCCCACGGGCGGCGCCTGGCGCTGCGCTCGCCTTTGTTCGAGATGAACGGCGGCAAAAGCATTCCGACGACCAGGAACACAGGGAAAAGAAGAATGAACCAGTCTTCGATCGGTGCTGGTACCAGCGCGAGCAAAGCAAAGTACCAGGTAAGGTACCAATCAGGTTTCGGCTCTGCATTCACGAGCGAAGGGTCCGGTGGATTTTCGAGCGCTGGCGGTCCGAAATGCAGCGCGCAAGCGCAGATGCCGATAACGACGATTGAGCTGAAGATAGCATCGCGCCACGCTGCATCCGGCCAGAACGGCTTGCCTTCTTTCTTCAGTAGTTCTTTGTACTCCTCGCGATATGTTTTGGGATCGACCGGTTTGCCGACAGTCGGTGGTTCAGAAATACCATGGTGCAGAACGAGCCAAACGTGAAATCCAATGAGAGCAACTAACAACGCAGGAAAAATGAAAACGTGCAGCGCAAAGAAATGGCTTAACGTTGACGCATTTACGTTGTCGCCCGACAGGAAAACACGCACGAGTGTTTTACCGATAAAAGGCGCGCGCAATGCTTGTTCAGCACCTACCGCGACTGTCCAAACAGCTGTCTGGTCCCAGCGCAGAACTTGTCCGGTGAAACCAATGGCTACAGTGAGGAAGAGCAAAAATACGCCAGTGATCCAGTTGAGTTCGCGTGGAAATTTGAAGGAGCCAAAGAGATAAGTTCGAATAGCGTGGGCTCCGACAAAGATGATCATCGCCGAAGCACCATAGTAATGCGTTGCGCGAAGCCAAGATCCGAACGGCACTTTCTCGGTAATCCATTTGATGCTTTCCCATGCTTCGCCACCGCTAGGCACGTACATCGTTGAAAGTGCAACGCCGCTAGCCAATTGCACAAAGAACGAAGTCATGATTGCGGTGCCAAATACGTAAGCCCAGGTCGACTTGCCAGGCACCGGGTGCAACATCATGTGCAAGAACGGCTTAACTAAGCCCGTTCGATCCTCGAGCCATGCCAGTACTTTGTCGAAAACTTTTGCCATTATCCGTACATCTAACCTTCAGCCAGCACCGGGCCGACTCTAATCTCTACGTGACCATTAGCTATTCGGGTCTGGTATTGATGCAGAGGTCGCGGCGGAGGACCGCCAGCGACTTTGCCGTCACTGTAGTAAACGCCACCGTGACACGGGCACAGGAAGAGCGATGGACCAGCTTCCCAGCGGACCGGGCATCCCAAGTGCGTGCAGTTGACAGCGAATGCTTGGAAGTTTGCGTCATCTATGCGCCGCAACCAGGCGGTTCGTTTTGCACAAACTCCGTCCCATGGTGTACCGGTTGTGTCGGTGAAAACGACGTCGATCGTTTTACCGATTTCGTAGCTTTCGAGGGGACCGACTTTGATCCAGTCTTCCCGCCTCGGCACCAGGAAGTATTCGAATGCAAACCCGATGCCGGGAATTGCGACTACCATTCCGATGAAAGCTGCGGACATCAAAGCGACGAGCTTTAAGAACTCATCGCGTTTAATGAGCACGTGAGGCCAATCTATCGATACCTTGGGTTCTTCTGGTGGGGGTGGGTCATTACAACACATCTTTTTTTAAGTCCTCAATCCAACCTTTTGCGCCTAACAAAAAAAGAAATAAACCGGCCGCTGACAATATCCAGTGGGTTACGACACCAAATGCGATACCGGTAATGCCGAGCGCCAACGTCGCCGGCCAGATCGTCGGTTGGGGAATTCGAATGAGTTCAAGCTGCGCGCCAGGGATCCATTCTGTTTCGTGCTTATCAACCAACAAAGGTATTGCTTGTTCGTGTTTTTCTAATAACAAAGGCTCTCCCTGTTCGTATTTTTCAACCAACAAGGGTTCTTTTGCCTGTTCAGTTTTTTCTACCAGCAAAGGCTCTTTTTCTTTTGCCTGTTCAGGTGGTTGTTCGGACATCATTGCTCTCCCCTTCTTTCAACCATTCGATCATGACTGCCATCAATGCCCAGAAAAAGGTCAGGGTACAGATGACCCACATGATTGCCCCGCCAAGCTTCTGATCCTCTAGCTGCGTGAGTCCCCACTGCTCGCGGAAGAGAGGCAGCAGATTATGATGGTCATGCGGATCGGCGTAAGCGGCATAAAAGGGCACATCCGACATCGTGTAAATCATGCCGAGAATTGACGCCAGGAAACCTGCGACTGCTAAATAGACCATTGCCGCCAATGGCTTCAGTCGTCCTTCGGGAATGGGATTGAACACAGGCCACCAGAGCATCGTGCCGGACACCATGAAGGTGATGTGTTCGATGATGTGCACCGTCTCGTTTTCCAATGTGATGTCGTAAATCGGCGGAACGTGCCAGACCAACATAACTGTCGTCGCTATCGTCAGCGCAACTCCTGGATTACCTAGGATCCGCTCTGCGAATCGTATCGCGGGGATCTTTATCCAGCTCCGCACCATTTCTTCAGGCAGAGCAGCAACCAGCATTGCTGGGCCGATAAATTCCAAAATCATGTGTTGCATCATGTGTGCGCTAAACAGATACTCGTCCCCGAGCTCGTCGAGAGGGGACATCAAGCCAATCCACAAAATTGCAATACCGAAAATGAAGGTGACTGTTTTCCACGTGAACTTGAACTTCGTGCCCCAGAGATAGGCGACAAGCAGTGCTATCAAACCGATAGCAATCGATGGAACTGGCTCCCAATGGGACTGAAGGAGTTGCATTAGCTCGGGCGTCATTGCACAAATCTCCACAAGTAAACAACCGAGAAGACCGCGATCCAAACAGCGTCAACGAAGTGCCAGTACATCGAGACGCAAGTCAATCCTGCCTCGGTTATGTCATGCTGTTTGTGGCGTGCCATCACCCAGAGCGCCACGGATAGCAGTATCAGTCCGACAATTACGTGGAAGCCATGGAAGCCAGTGAGCGTGAAGAAAGTGCTGCCAAACATGTCGCGGCTGATTGTCAAATTTTCTCGAATCAGACCTGCGTATTCTATTCCTTGTCCAGCAATGAAGGTTGTGCCGAGTGCAATCGTGACTAACATCCAAAAGATTGCTAAACCACTTTGCTTGGCGTGCGCTTTTTCTGCGAGCCACAAGGTAAAGCTGCTGGACAACAGGGCAATTGAAAACAGACCGGTCCTCATAACGTCGAGATGCCACGCTGCCATCGCACCTGTTCCATATTGTTTATGGAAATTGACATAAGCGAGAATCAACAATAAAAAGAAGATTGACTCCGACCCGATAAAAAACATCATCCCGAGGATGTTTCGATCGATTTTCAGGTTGGTGTCGAGTGGATGCACAGGCACCGTTGCGCTGGCTTGGTTATGCATGGTTGTCTTCTCCATCGCCGCCGCTACCGAATTGCAAATCCCACAGTGGACGTCTGCTGCGAACTACCGGCACGCGTTCGAAATTTTCTGCTATCGGCGGTGAATCAGCGAGCCACTCTAATGTCCATGCATTCCATGGGTTTGGTCCGGCGATCTTGCCGTGGTAGAAACTCCAGATCACGTTGTAGATGAAGAGCAAAATTGAACCAACCAGAATGAACGAACAACAGGACGAGAAGAAGTTCAATTCCGCCCATCCCGGCATCCCGAGTGGGTATGTCCAGACACGGCGCGGCATCCCGAGAATACCGAGAATGTGCATGACAAAAAACGTACCGTTGAAACCAATTACGAATAACCAGAACTGCCACAAGCCGAGCGTTTCGGACATCAATCGCCCGGTCGCTTTGGGATACCAGTAATAGACGCCGGAAATCAATGAGAACAACATGCCGCCGACCAACACGTAGTGGAAGTGGGCCACCACGAAATAGCTGTCGGTGAGTTGCCAATCGAGTGGGATGACAGCGAATCCGACGCCGCTTAATCCGCCTATAGTGAATTGAATAAGAAATGCCATCGCGTGCAACATCGAGACGGTAAATCGCAATTTACCACCCCACATCGTGGCGAGCCACGACCAAATCTTGATACCAGTGGGCACAGCAATCAGCAAACTTGTGACCGCGAAAATATAAAGTGGTGCAAATCCAAGTCCGGTAGTGAACATGTGGTGGACCCAGACGCCAAAACTTAGAAAGGTAATTGCAACAGTCGATGCCGCCATGATTCCGGCGCCGAAAAGCAGTTTGCGCGAGAAAACCGGGATCACTTCGGATATGGCTCCCCATCCGGGAAGAATCAAGATATAGACTTCTGGATGTCCAAAGAACCAAAAGAAGTGTTGCCACAGCAGAGGCGAACCGCCCATTGTCGCATCAAAGAATTTCGTGTTTAAAATGCGGTCAAACAGAATCATAACAAGGGCAGCGTTCAATGCTGGCAATGAGAATACGACCAAAAACCCGTCCATCAAGATCATCCAGACGAACAGCGGCACGCGCTTCAGAGTCATTCCTGGCGCGCGCATAGTTAAGATGGTCACGATCAAATTTATACCGGTGGCGACCGAGCCGATACCTGTTACGAACAAACTGAGCGCCCAATAGTTTTGTCCGCTATTGAATAAATATCCCTTTTCGCTCAAGGGCGGATAGGCAAACCATCCCGCAGCCGGACCGCCGCCCGCCAGGAAGCTGAAGAAGAGCATGGTCGCTCCGAATATATACACCCAGTAACCGAAAGCGTTCAGCCTTGGAAACGCCATATCACGCGCTCCAATCATCAGCGGCGTTAAATACACTGCAAAGCCGAAAAGCAAAGGCATGCCCACGAAAAAGATCATCGTGGTACCGTGCATGGTGAATATCTGGTTGTATTGGTCTTGCGAGACGACGTGCGCCATCGGAAACATCAATTGCAACCGAATGGTGAGTCCGAGGAATGCGCCGATAACCAGGAAGCCGAACGCGGACATTATGTATAAGATACCAAGTTGCTTGTGGTCGACTGACGTCAGCCAACTTAAAATGCCCTGGTATTCAGGCACTGCGGCTAACCAATTCACTGGCTCGTGCGTACGTTCTAAGGCGCCCTGGGTCATTTTAGGCTCTCCAAATAAATTGCGATGTCATGCGCTTGTTCGTCCGTCAAACGCATATTAGGCATGTTGCAGCCTGGCTTAAACTGCTGCGGATTTTGCATCCACTTCGCGAGGTTATCCTCTGTGTTCTCCAACACGCCTGCGCCAAGCGTTTTGCGCTGAGCGATATGAGTAAGGTCCGGACCAATCTTCGCTTTTGCTTCCGCGTCACCGGCGATGCTGTGACACTGGACGCATGTTGCCGAATTGAAAGCCTCTTTGCCTCGCGCAACAGCCGGATCGTTGGATGGCACTGGCACTACGGACTGCGCTTTGATCCAGGCATCGAACTCTTCTTGCGACACTACATTTGCCATGATTCGCATCAGTCCGTGTTGCGCGCCGCAATATTCAGAGCAAGTGCCGAGGAACAGTCCTTTCTTGGTCGGATGAATCCACATATTTGTTGGATGTCCCGGAATCGCATCCATCTTTTGTCCGAATGCGACGACCCAAAATGAGTGCACCACATCTGCAGAGCGAACTTCGATCAAGGAATTCTTGCCTAACGGCAGATACAGTTCATTAGCAGTCGTGACACCATACTTTGGATATTGATATTCCCACCACCACTGGTGTCCAACGACCACTAGGTCAGGCTTTTTCGAGCCAACAGCAGGGTTTACGATGAGCATCACAATCGCAGTCAACACGCCAAGGACCGTGACGATGAGCAGCGGAATCACCGTCCAAATGATTTCTAGTCGAACGTTGCCGCGAGTTTGTTTGGGCTCGCTACCGTCATCATTCTCTGGCGTTTTAAATTTAGCGATGATAGCAATCAGAAGACCTGCAACCACAAAAAAGATTATCGTGCAAATTGCGAGGGTGAACCAATGTAAGTCAACTAGCCATTTATTCTGCGCGCTAGCCACATTGAATATTGTTGTGAAATCTGCGTTCTTTAGGTCCATCGCCACACTGTCTCTAACCAGGAAAGAAAGTGGTTGCCGAAAGTGGTTCCGTAACGGTCTAGCACAACTGCCACCAGAATTACGGGAAGGTAAAAGACGCTAAGAAATAAAACGTTTCGTGCAGCCTTGCGAGACGGTTGCTGGGCAAGTTTGAACCCAGCTGCAATTAGAAAAGCTCCGAAAAGTGCAGCCCCAACGCAATAGGCATAACCGGTCAGTCCCATGGCGTAAAGAAGCAAAGAAACTGGCAGCAAGGCGATCGCGGAAAGTATCGTGAGTCGAAAAGTATTTTTTCCATTCAATTCCAAAACAGGCAGCATTTGAAAGCCGCCTTTTTCGTAGTCATCTTTGTAGAGCCAGGCGATAGGAAAGAAGTGAGTATGCTGCCAGAGGAAAAGCATGGCAAATAAAATCCATCCGCCTGGATCAAGTTCACCTCTTGCAGAGGCCCATCCAATCAAGGGAGGAATAGCGCCAGGAATTGCACCGATCGATGTGTTCAGCCAGGTGAATCGTTTGGCCGGCGTATATAGCGCAAGATAAACAACTGCTGCTGCGAGTCCGAGGAAACCAGTGAGCATGTTGATTTGTGTAAAGAGCAATATGCTTCCTGTAACTAAGAGGCCTATACCGAATGCGAGGGCTTTGCCTGGCGAGATTATTCCAGCTGGTATTGGTCTCTCTCTTGTTCGTGGCATAAGCGCATCGAGGTCGCGTTCGACATAACAATTGAGGGCACACGAACCGCCGCTTAGTAAGCCGGTTCCAAGAAGAGTCCATATGAATCGCATGGTCTGAAAACTGTCACGGTACGAAAGGATATATCCGATCGCGCAAGCTACCATCACCATGACAAGAATACGCATTCTCATCAGGTCGACATATGCCGAAATGATATTTGGTGCCCGTCCGCTTTTGCTCATAAAAAAGAAGGACCTCGAAATGGCTCAGAAGGCACGGATACTGCTGCTAATGTGCTCAAAGCGTTCATTCTTACTCTCGAGGACATCGGAACTTCCCTTCGCTTTACAAGGGATTTCTTTCAATATATATGTGCGTAGAAAATGTGCCTCGCCACTTCCAGCTGCCTAGTATATCCTGCCAAGCCTGCCGACGGACACATAGTCCTTTGGTTCTTAAAGAACTCGGCTAAACCCGCTTGCCAAGCGGGTGCTCGATAAAATTGAGATCCAATCGACTGAGCCTCTGCTTCAGAAAGTGATTGAGTGTAAAAGTTTCACTTGAGGAAAAGTTCATTCGGCACGGAATGGTTCATTGCTGCGATAAGCTAGTTTCCATTGAGTGCGGATTGCTTGTGAGTGCAGATCGCTTGCACATCGAATCGAATTGTAATTATTGCGAATTAAAATTGAGTCGAAGTTGAATTGAAGCAGACACCGGCGGTGGTGGTATGACGGTTAAATCGGGCGAGAAAGAAGTCGCCGGTGGTAAAGACAGTAAAAAATACAAGATGAACATGGCTCTGGGACTGATGTTCCTCACTGTGTTTATCGACTTGATTGGCTTTGGAATCATCATTCCGCTTTTGCCTCTCTATGCCAAACAATTTGGAGCCAGCGGTTTTACAGTTGGACTGCTGCTCATGTCGTACTCGTTGATGCAGTTCTTTTTCGCACCTATGTGGGGGCGATTATCAGATAAGATCGGCCGTCGACCTGTTCTGTTGATCAGTCTTGCGGCTTCGGCCGCTGGTTATGCAATCTGGGGTTTTTCCACATCGCTGGCAATGCTGTTTGTGTCTCGCATAGTGGCAGGATTTGGAAATGCCAATCTGGCTGTGGCGCAGGCCTACATTGCTGATGTGACGCCAGAAGAGTTTCGGGCTCAGGGCATGGGCATGATTGGTGCTGCATTTGGACTGGGCTTTGTACTCGGACCTGCGATTGCTGGTATTGCCATCAACTTCGGTGTTCACCCCAATATGTTGGGATACATGGCGGCCGGCTTCAGCGTAGTAGATTTGATATTTACGGCGACTTGTTTGCCTGAACCGGAAAATCGAAAAGGCAAAGCGCATGACGTATTTTCGCTTGGTGCTGATTTCTTTTTCAATACCATCGCCGACAAGAAATTTTCTCTGTCGCTATTCATCATCTTTATATCGACATTCGCTTTTGCGAACATGGAGACGACGCTGGTACTCCTGACGAGCCAATACTACAACTTTACGATGGCACAGAACAGCTATCTTTTTGCGGGCCTCGGGCTGGTCATGGTGGTCATTCAAGGTGGACTGATCAGGCAATTAAGCAAAAAATATCCTGATGCTCAACTCGTGTCAATTGGCACAGCTCTGATTGCTATCGGGTTGGTTTTGACTCCGGCTACTCATAGTTTTGTTGTTCTGTGTGTTGCTTTAATTATTCTGGCTACGGGATCAGGCATAAATAATCCATCGAATAGTAGCTTGCTCTCAAAACTTTCGCCTACTGCCGAAACTGGTGGCGTTATGGGAATTGGACAGTCAATGTCGACTCTGGGTCGCATTCTTGGACCAATGGCTGGTGGATTTCTTTTTGATACCATGGGTGCGGGCAGTCCCTATTGGCTGGGAGCTGCCGTCATGTTGGTCGCATGCGTGCTTAGCTTTAGACTGCCCAGGATTCGGAAAATCGTTCCTGCATGAGCGGAGATTCCCTGGCTGGCTCGGTATAATATAACGCTATGGAAATTAGCAATATAGCTGCCTACAAATTTGTCAACATTCCGGATCCAGCTGCCTGGCGCAGTAATCTGAAAGAGCGCTGCGAACACTTTGAGCTGAGAGGAACGATTCTACTCGCGCCAGAAGGAATAAACATGTTCCTGGCTGGAGAGCGATCTGGCACTGCTGGCTTCCTTGATTATCTTAGAGATGAGCCTGTTTTCGAAGGGCGCTTCGCTAATATCGATTTCAAAGAAAGTATTTCTGACCACCAACCTTTTAAGAGGATGGTTGTTCGTTTGAAAAAGGAAATCATAACGATGAAACATCCAACCATTGTTCCAGGTACGGTTAGAGCCCCAGCCGTGAAGCCCGCGACTTTGAAAAAGTGGCTCGATCAGGGTTGTGATGACGAAGGGAAGGAATTGGTTCTCCTCGATACGCGCAATAATTTTGAAGTGAACATAGGAACTTTCGATGGAGCTTTTAATCTCGAAATTGATAATTTTAGTGCGTTCCCTCAAGCGTTTCGTGATATTGCCGGCGATACTATGGATAGTTTGAAAGATAAGACGATCGTCTCTTTCTGCACGGGCGGAATTCGTTGCGAGAAAGCGGCGCTCTTTTTGCGCGAATTAGATCTAGGCACAATTTATCAGTTAGATGGTGGAATTTTGCGCTACTTCGAGGACGTGGGTGGTGACCACTGGACAGGGGAATGTTTCGTTTTCGATCGGCGAGTCGCGCTCGATCCTTCGTTGCAGCCGACTACGAAGAAGTATTCGACCACGGCGCCGCCAGAACGTAATGCCGTTTATCTAGAATGGTTGGCCGCACATCAAGATCATAATGATTAACTAGCTTGAAAAATTGAGCTATCGAATTATAAGTTTCGCTGCCGATGACGCTCTCTTTATTCTAAATCTCTTCCAGCCCGCGTAATCCCTTAGCTGGTCCGCTTAGAATCGTTCTCAGCACGCGACTCCCCGCATTAGTGGATGCCAATTCATGCTTGTTTTTAGATTTCTTCGTTGGCTCAGTCGGCTCGGAAGGATTGTCTACAAGAATCGTCTTAGGCGTTTTAACAACCAGTTTCCCGTCTCGCATAAGCAGTAGCTCGCTTATCTGGTCCTGACTAAGTATCGCTCTGGCGAGACCGGATGCTTTCATATTTGAGTCTTTGACCTTTTCCTTCAGTCCGTCAAGTTGGGACTGCAGATCATTTATTGACTCTGACTGGTCCGTGCCCATTTCTGGTGCTTCGAGCAATGGTCCTGTATAAGGTTTTCCGTCCGGATTCAAAAGCGCGATCGCAGGAGTCATGTCGACTTTAGCCTTAGACGCTGTATCTTTATGCGCCTTGAGCTCTTTGAGTGCTTGCTGCGTCTCGTTTATCTGCGTGCGAGTGGTGTTGTTAAACTTCTGAGTTTCTTGCTGCAACTTATTCAGAGCCTTGTTTTGCTCCGGAAGTAAATCGGGCAAGGATTTGATTATGTCCCAATGCGGTTCTTCCGTGCCATCAAGAATCGAATGCGGCACTGCGGCTGTCTTTTTGTTACCAAAAGATGGTGTCGACGTGTCTGCTGGCGGCGGGGTGAAAATATTGGTCGGCACTTCTTTGGGGTGTTTGGCCCAGACCGGCGCCAAGCAGACTAAGCAACAGCCGAGAATGGAAGCCGCTCGAAAGATTCTGCCTCTCGATTTCATAAAGCACCTCACCCGTCTTGAAACAGCCTTGATCAGACAATAACAACGAGTGCGTGGAGAACTCGTGTATGATCCGTACCCGATTTCGGGTCAAGAATCACGCGTGTGGACGGCTTCACGAGTTATGACTTATAAGGAATGTTTCTAAGGAACGCTTCTGAGGGACGCTTCTAACGAACGCTTCTAACGAATGCGCCGGATGCAAAATACTCTTAGCTCGGTTTATCTGCCAAATTCTTCTTCTTCGTGGTCTTTCATGAAATAAGTGAGCAGACCGCAGGCTATACAAATAATTGAGCCTACGAACATGAACATTCCGGCAATGTGCCCTATCACTTCTTCTGGACCAGTTTCGTTACCGAGAAACTGTGCAAGCCCGAAAAGGGTGCAACCGAGTGCTAACAATGCTAGCGGATACCACTTCTTCTTCATGACCAACTCCATAGCCTTACTATCACTTGATTAGTGCATAGTACTCTGATGAAATATGGCGTCAATCGATTTAGCGTAGAACCCGCATAGCCAGTTTGGCAGGCAAACTGGGCAACTGCTCGAAGTCGAACCCACCTGCCAATTCACGGCACAATGAATATTTCGCATTTAATGATTACAGGATGCGCCGAAGTATATATCGGCACTTTTTGGGAAGCTGTTCAAACCCGACTCAGGAAGCATAGAGCTACCTGAAGCCGCTAAAGGTGCGGACGTAAGGGCCAGCAATAGCGCAACCTGCCAGGCTACTTAGCCTGAGCCTTATAAGTCTCGCGACCATCTTCGGACTTCACTTTGGAAAATTTGCCGTCTTTGACTAGTGATTCGAGCGCTTTAATGTAAAGCGGGTCAGTGTAGGTGACGTCTCCCACGACCAGATAGGTCTCTTTCTCCTTTGTATTCTTGACGGTGTCTTCGACTTTCTGGATGTCTCCGTGTTCCGAACCGCTCAATAGAACACCGATAGCATCTTTCAGTTGTTCGTTTGACCACATAAGAATCTCCTTTATGTATTCGCACTTGGATGATCATACAGTCGAGGTGAGACCGAAAAGGTTTCATCTTGAAAGCACGGTTTTATGATTTTTAGATGTCCGCAGCTTGTTAGCCCAGGTTCTGTTTAAAGAATTCAACGGTGCGCTTGTTTGCCAGGGCTGCTGCGTCTTTGTCGTAGGCATGACCGCCGATTCTGGCAAAAGCGTGGTCCATATTGGGGTAAGTCTGGACTGTTGCCAATTCAACCGTCGCTAGTTTATCCGCAACTTGCTTCAGAACCGGGGTCGGAATGAATTTGTCGTTCTCGGCAAAGTGCAGCAATATTGGTCGGCGGATTTTGTCTGCCTCATTCACTTTGGTATCGATGCCACCAGCGTAATAGGCGACTGTGGTATCGACATCTGAGTTGCACGCCATTTGGAATGCCATCAAACCGCCCAGACAGAAACCTACACAGCCGACTTTTCCGCTCGAGCCGTCCATGCTTCGTGCATAGTTCACCGCAGCCTGAAGGTCTTTAACGCCTTGAGCCTGATCGAACTCGCCGTAACATTTGAACGCTTTTTCCAAGTCTCTCGGATCGTTATCGTCTAGCTTGAGGTTTGGTTCCAATCTAAAGAACATGTCCGGTACTATCGCTGTGAAACCTGCTTTTGCCAGATCGTTAGCGTAACTTTTAAGCCATTCAGTGATTCCAAAAATCTCTTGGATTACTACAATCACTGATGCAGGAGTCTGTGCTGCACGAGCGATAAAACACTGGAATGATTTCCCATCTTCAGTTTTAACTGTCACCATATCTGATGCCATTTTGTACTCCCTATCCCTTTCTTTCAAGTTGTCTTTAAGAGGCTACTTAAGCAGTCTACTTAAACAGGCAGAACGCTGTGCTTCTTATTGAAGGAAACGACCTTCTTTGTTGCGTAAGCGTTATACCTGTTAATCAGTTCTGCGCGAAGATGGTGTGGTGAAATCATTCCGTCCACAACCATCTCGGCTGCAAGTTTGTAGATGTCTACATCTTCCCTGTATTCGTTTCGTTTCTGTTCGACGAAGGCTGCTCTTTCAGATTCAGGCAATTCCATGATCTTGTTATAGTAGACAGCATTCACGGCGGCTTCCGGACCCATTACGGCGATCCAGGCAGTAGGCAATGCCAGGCAAACATCTGGTTCAAACGCCGGTCCACACATTGCGTAAAGACCAGCACCATATGCTTTCCGCACGATTACTGAAATCTTCGGAACATCCGCTGACGATACGGCGGAAATCAACTTCGCGCCAGCTCTAATCATGCCTGCTCGTTCAACCTTACTTCCGATCATGAAGCCCGGAACGTCGGCTAGAAATAGCAAAGGAATATTGAAGGCATTGCACAAATTGATGAAGCGAGCACCTTTATCAGAGGAGTCGACAAATAAAACGCCACCTTTCACCTTTGGTTGATTTGCGATGATACCCACTGCTCTGCCGCCGATGCGGGCGAGTCCGGTGATGAGTTCTGCTGCAAACAATTTCTTGATTTCGAAGAATGAACCGGCATCGATCAATTTTTCGATCACGAGGTGCATGTCGAATGGAACATTTTCTTTCTCTGGAATAATCTCATCGAGTGTTTTGCCATTGCTGTTGTTGAAGTCGATAGATGGCAGTAGCGCTGATGTTTGTTCACAGTTTGATGGGAAGAATCGAAGGTAGTCTTTACAGAGTTTGATCGCTTCTTCTTCTGAGCTAACCAGTACGTCTCCGCATCCGCTCACTGAACAGTGCATGCGTGCGCCGCCCATCTCTTCGAGCGTAACTTTTTCACCGATAACCATTTCTGCCATGCGCGGTGAGCCGAGATACATCGAAGCGTTTTTCTCGTTCATGATCACGATATCGCAGAAGGCGGGAATATAGGCTCCACCAGCAGCGGAAGGACCAAACAACAGACAAATTTGTGGAACAAAACCAGACATCTGAACCTGGTTGTGGAAAATCTTTCCAGCGCCACGTCTGCCAGGAAACATTTCAATCTGGTCGGTGATGCGAGCACCGGCGGAGTCAACGAGGTAAATAAGTGGCACTTTCAACTTTGCCGCAGTCTCTTGAATGCGGATGATTTTTTCGACTGTTCTCCAGCCCCATGAGCCAGCTTTGACGGTTGAATCGTTAGCCATGAAGCAAACTGTTTTGCCTTCAATCTGTCCTACACCAGTAACTACACCGTCGGCTGGCAGGTCTTTCTCCATGCAGTTTGCGAAATCGGCGTCTTCTAATCCGAAGCCGGGATCTAGAAGAAGTCTCAGTCTGTCGCGGACGAAGAGTTTGCCTTCTTCGGCAAGTTTCTGGTGATATTTAGGAGCGCCGCCCTGTCTTATCTGGTGCTTTTTCTCTTCGAGCAAAGCACTTTTCGGAGCCATCTTTGGATCTGCTTCTTGCACTTTTACTTCCATCCCGATTCCCGCCTCATCTGAACTCGCAGTGGATTTTACAGCGATTTATTGGTTGCCCGAATCTTTATTGCAATAATCATAATGATCCACGGCGCATGCTCGCGGGGACGATTGATTACAGCTATGCCGCTCATCTGGCTATAATCAAGATGCACTCAGTTACTTACGATTCAAAGTGGTCATTTGGACAAGTTAACCCGGCGAGCTTTTTTAACTCATTTGAGTTTGCTCTTTGGATCCGGCGTGGCTGTTGAGCTTCTTGCGTCACAACGATGCTTCGGGTTTGAACCGGGGGCTGGTGCGGACTGGACCGATTCGAGCGAGTTTAAAGGGCGCAAATTTAGATTAGGACCGTGGACCGGCGACAACTTCGCCCGCGGTCACGCGTTACGTGATGCCGAAGTTCCGCACAGTGCCCTCGAAACGAATCGAGCAGTCGATGTTGTAGTCGTAGGCGGTGGGATCGCGGGCCTCACCGCTGCTCACTACTTACGAGATCACGATTTCTTGCTTTTAGAGCAGTACGCTGAGGTTGGCGGCCAATCACGGGGATCTACGCGGCAGGGAGTAGATTTCAGCTTTGGTGCTGCTTTTATACGTCCGCCAGAAAATGAGATCGCAGAGTTGCTAGCCGACTTGGACCTGAAGCCTGTCAAGTTTGATACCAGTCGCCATAGTTGGCACGCAGGCGATCGATGTTTTGTGGGCGTTAGTTCAGATAGTGGCAGTGCGAATAGTGGCATTTCGAGTGGCGGCATTTCGAATAGCGGTATTTCGAGTATTAGGTCCGGCACTGAAAAGTGTTACGCAGAGTTCAGGAGTTTCGAGCAAGAATCAAAGCCCATTTGGGAGCTGATCGGTTCTTTGCGAGGAGTACAGCTCCCACCAGAATTGAAGAAGCTCGATGAAAAGCTTTTCGCTTCTTCGATAAATTCCTATTCGCCAGAATTCGTATCTCTTGTCGATACGATACTTCGTACGTCAAATTGTCTCGGAGTCGATAAGATATCTGCGCTTGCAGGTTATATGTCGATGCAGGATATCTTTGAGCCCTGTTACTCCTTTCAGGGCGGCAATAGCGCTATCACGCGCGCTCTCGCAAAGCGCTTATCAGCTTCCGGCAATTCCAGCAATTCCGGCAATTCCAGCAATTCCGGCGAATCCAGCAATTCCAGCAATTCCAGCGAATCCAGCAGTTCCAGAATTGTATGTGACACATTCGTATGGTCGATGGATGTCACCGAGTCTGGTGTCAATATCATATACAGTGATGACGCAGGGCATATGCACGGAGTGCAGGCTAAGCACGCGATTGTGACGGTACCGCCGATGGTAGCTGCTCGCATTTTAAAAAATTTAGATAACGCCAGCAAGGCCGCGATGCTGGCTTTCCGTTATGGTTCTTATCTGGTAGCGAACTGCTTCTTCTCAAAGGCTATTTACGGCGGAAGTTTCTCTAATTGGTATAGTTCACCAGCTGGCTTCTCCAATATTTTGGAGGCAACTGAGATTTACAGAAGGGAGGGGTTGTATACAAAGGATATGGGACAGGTTCTCACTATCTATCAACCGTATCTCCCCGGTTCCGAAGGGCGCACTCTTTTGCTTGAAGGTGACCGAACAAAAATATCTCGTGGAATTCTTGATCAACTGGCGCCCATTTCCAATCAACTTGAGGCATCATTAGATAGTATTGTTTTGTCTCGATGGGGGCATGCGATGCCTGTGATGAACGTTGGTTATTTCGCACGGATGGCACGGCTAATTTCAATGGCTCATTCGAATTTTTCTTTGTCACACAGCAGTTCTCAGGGGCTGCAATGCGCGGAGTCTGCTGTGTCGGCAGCTCGCCTGGCCGTGAACCATGCCCTTAAAGTGAAGACCAAAGCTAAGCCTCTAATCTTTTTTGATACGACCACCTGATAGCTTGAGTCGCATTTTGTTCTTCTGAATTTTGCTGGAATCCTTGGTCATTTACTCCTGGCGCTACTTCAACTTCCCGAGGATTCCGTGAAACGACATTTCTTAACCATGAAGAGAGTTGCTCGTGGGTTGAAGTTAGCTTGCATTTTGCTATGCGCGATAGTGACTTACGCGGCTTTGCTTAAAAGAGGTAAATCTGGCGCTCGTACGTTTCAGCTTTTATTAGTTGTCGGAGCAGGCGTCGCTCTTCCCCTTCTTCTCAGTGGTGCTTCGTCTGTCGAAGCTAAGCCGTTGACATCCAGTACTAAGAATAAGGCAGCTGCGGCGCCAGGGCCGCAAAAGCAAATTTATACGCGTTCGAATAGATCGGAACGATCTAATTTGCTAGGTGTCTCGGGGCAGGCGGCTTACATCGTATCTTCGGTCGGTACGAGAAGCGGTATTCTGATCACCGACGTTTCTAGCGATGGGGTCGCTGCAAGATTTGGCATAAATGCCGGTGACGTGTTACTCACTCTCAATCAAAGAGTCGTGACCACTGCCCGTGATGCTGACAGGATTTTACAAGACACGGCAACGGGCAATGTCAAAGTGGCTTTTGCTCATCCCTCAGATCAAGGATTGCAACTTTACAACACTAGTTTTTCCTTCACCGGGCAAGGTGTAGTCGCAAGCAGTAACAGCAGCGGCAGCAGTGGCGGTACGGGCCATTCGTCGACCTCCGGGGGCGGGAAATCGGGAAATTTAGCTTCCCAGATTTCTGGTGCGGAATCTCAAATGTTGGGCGTAATCAATCAAGACCGTGCTGGGGAAAAGGCTCCAGCAGTCAGCAATAGTGGTGCGCTGACGTCCCTGGCTCGAGCACATGCACAAGACATGGCCGCCCTGAAGTATTTTAATCATATAAACAAAGAAGGGCTCAGTCCGCAAGACAGAGCGAATAGAGCAGGGGTCGGTGGGGTATTCGAAAATATTTCGTGGGCCGCGGGTATTAGTGACCTGACTGAAGCCGCTAATAATGCCGAGCGAGCAATGATGTCTGAACCGGCTAATCAACAAAATCACAGATCGAATATTATTGATCCGAATCATAAAACTGTCGGGGTTGCGATTGCAGTTTCGAAAGACGGTGTATTCTATATGGTTCAGGAGTTCTCTAATGGCAGCCCCTGAGAAAATGGTTGCCAGGTATTCAGCGTAGCGAGAAAGATTATCCGATGAAATCATTCAATTTAAATAACGGCAAAGTGGTATTAGCCGGTCTGCTGGCAGGTAGCGTGTTGCCTGCAGTATTCAATTATTCGGGCTGTCAGCTTCAAGCTGCCGAGCGAACCAGCCTGTCGGCAACCTCGAGAACAACGGCAGCAGTTACAACAGCAGCAATTGCAACAGCAGTGACGCCAACGGTCTCATCCTCATCCACGTCCTTACCTTCGTCTTTATTTTTGGCGGATGCGGGTACTGCGGACCAATCTGCCGACGAAAAGGCGATACGTGAGCAAGCGAATCGTTTTGTGGCAGCTTTTTCGTCTGCGCAAGCGCAATCGATCGCGGCAATGTGCACCGAAGACTGCACTATGACCGACGCTGACGGCATAAGGTTTGTTGGACGCGATGAAATTCGAAGAGAGTACGAACGAACATTTCAAGATGACGGTGCGAATCCAGCCTCAGTTCATATAGATTCTTTGAATTTCCCGGCTCCCGGCGTGTGTATTGAAGACGGCACTCTTTTCATTTCTAAAGTTAATAGCGAAACGCGTTATACCGTTGTGCATGTGAAGCGCAATGGCACATGGCAGATGCTTCGGATCAGTGAATCACCCTACAACCCTGAACCGGCCGATACGCTCAAGGAATTGACATGGATGATGGGCAACTGGACCTTAAAACATCAGGACAGAACCGTCTCGTTAGTTGTGCATCCAATTGCTCACGGCAATTTCATTTCTATGCGATTTTCTGACAAACCGGAAAACTCCTTTGATTGCGACCAATTGCAATTGATAGGGTGGAGCTTCAAGACGAAGGATATTGTCTCCTGGCATTATTCTGACGATGGTAGTTTTGGTTTCGGACATTGGTTGCGCAACGGTTCTAACTGGATCGTCGACACCCATGGCGTTCGGCGAGATGGTGCCGTAACTCTTGCGAAGTATAAGATCGACAAAATCGATAATGATCATTTCCGCTGGCAAGCAGTGTCACGAGAATCAGGTGGTGAGAAGCTGCCCGATCTGCCCCCTGTTGACGTGATTAGAAACAAGTAAACGACAAGTGGGAGCCTTGAAGATGAAATTGCGTGCCACCATTTTAGTGGGACTATTGTTATTACAGGCTTCGCCTGCCGTTTTAGCGCGTGGTGGCGGGGGCGGAGGTCATGGCGGTGGAGGCGGAGGTCACGGCGGTGGAGGC
>Ga0182030_10004740_pt1 | contig 29036 bp, 17 predicted proteins | sample 812S3MmetaG_FD_121299 | JGI IMG/M metagenome (GOLD analysis project Ga0182030, IMG submission 121299) | Permafrost microbial communities from Stordalen Mire, Sweden - 812S3M metaG (Illumina Assembly) | ecosystem: Environmental > Terrestrial > Soil > Wetlands > Permafrost | place: Sweden...
AAAGATGTTGCCAGGAGATTCGCCCGCGAAGGATATGTTGTGTATGCACCCGATTTGTTTGCTTACGCAAACAATTTGCCTTCAGAGCGAAATGACATTGCTGCAATGCGAGATGTCTGGGCCGGTATTGCCGATGAACAATTAATCGGCGATTTGCAGGCAGTGCTAAGCTCCATGAGGAAGTCGAAGTCTATTGAGCGTCATGCTATCGGTGCACTCGGATTTTGTATGGGCGGAGCCATCGCTTATTTGTTCGCTTGTCGCACTCCGTTGCTTTCCTGGGTTGTTGACTTCTATGGACGAATCTATTATCAAGACATCACTGAATTTAAACCGCGTCATCCAATTTCTTTTACGGGTGGATTGCATTGTCCTTTTCTGGGCTTATATGCCGGTGTCGATGATTTGATTCTTGAGGAACAGATCAAACATTTGCAGAAAAAGCTTGTTGATCTTGGCAAGAAATATCAAATCAAGGTTTACCCAGGAGCTAAGCACGCCTTCTTTAATGATCAGCGTGAGTTTTACCATCATGAGGCGGCTCATGATGCTTGGCAGTTAACGCTGGCTTTTATGAATGCGCATTCGCAAATTAAGTCGTAAATCGCATGACGGTAGCCGATTCTAGAATAAATCTTGCGGCACTGAGAAAACTCTATTTCCGCCTCGAGAAATCGCTGCTAAGCCGTCATGCGTTCCTGCAAAAGAGCGAAGCTCTTGGGGTAATCTTGCTTGCTGAGGGGGTGAGGCGAATTTTGCGCGCGCGCTCAGTCTCATTTGATCGATTGAGTTTCGCCAGCACCGCTCAGCAGCTTATATCGCAAGTCAAATCCTCGCTGTCTGATGATATTAATGGAGCGATTCGGCTTGACCATATTCTAGGCTCGGGACAAGCGGAATCGCCTGGCGCGGCGCACGATGACGCTGCTCCGGCGCCTCTAGTTTCGATTGCATATGATTTGTTGTCTGTCTTGCAGAAAAATTCTGAAATTCTCGATCAATTCGATGAGCGATTTGCCGGCTATTTCTATCAATATAGTTGCGAATCTCTCAGAGACGAAGCGCTTGAACGAATTCAGTCAGCCGATAAGAAGAGCTCAACCCAAGATTTGATTTCTTTTACTCAGCTTTATACACCTGATTGGGTTGCCGACTTTTTATTGATTTCAACCCTCGTTTCTCTCTGGAGCGGAGGCGCCTCAAAATGCAATTTGCCGACAACGATTAATTTGGAATTGATACCGCCTGCTGGTCGCTTGCTCGGTAAGTCTGCGGACGCTTTAACTATAATGGATCCCGCCTGTGGCGCCGGGCACATCCTTTTGCGTGCTTTTGAGTTGCTGTTGTTAATGCACACCAGTGAAGGCGGCGCCATTGAAGAATCTGTCCTGACTATCTTAAACAAAAATCTCGGTGGCTGCGATCTAGATCTCTCAGCACTCTGGGTTTGCGGCTTTTCAATCATTGTAAAGGCGATGACTTTGGTTCATTCGCCCTTTCAGGTTAGTTTGAATCTGCAAAGCGCGTCGAAGCCTGCTTCGGAAACTCGGGAAATGAGTTCTGCTGAGCCTGCTGTTAAGAAAAAGCTCAAACGCGCTGACGCTAAAACGGTCAGCGCGGATACGTCGACAGCCGGTGCTGAATTCGATGCGGGCAGCTTGCAACAAGACTTCAAAGGCGAGCATCTTTTAGCAAGAAAATATGATGTCGTTGTGGCCAACCCGCCATACATCGGTCGCCGCTTGATGGATCGGCGCATGAAATTATTTCTTAAGCAAAATTTTCCAACTGCGCACAATGATATCAGCGCTGCATTTCTCGTTCGTGCGCTGCAACTTTGCAAAAGTGCCGGCAAGGTCGCCTTCATCACACAATCTTCTCTGCTCTACTTGCCCAGTTTTGGGCAAGTTCGCAAGGAGTTTATTGCTAAGCGTAACGTAGAAACCGTAGTTGAATTAGGAACACGCGTCTTTCCTCTGGCAGCTGGTGAAAAGATCAATAGTATGTTGATCGTCCTGAATGCGGCTGGTCTGCCCGTCGGACAAAAGTCCAGCTTTCTCGACCTTTCCCGAAGCGCGAACAAATTCGACGAACTCAAGCGGCTTTGTCGCTTTTGGCAAGATGAGCCAATTGAAGCGAAACCTCAGAGTCCTGTCTGCTTCGTGAACCGAGACTGCGACGAGTTTATAGAAAATCGTGAATCAGCCTTCAATTATAAATGTCCGCGCATTCTTCTTGAAATAATTCAGCGTTGCAAACGCTTGGATTCGATTGCTGAAATCAAGCAAGGCCTGGCGACGAGCGATAATAAAAGATTCGTTCGTTTCTGGTGGGACACCTTAGCGGAAGACTTGGGGAGGCGCTGGCATCCTTATATTAAAGGCGCGGGCACCGAGCGCTGGCTTTCGTCCTGCCAGACGGTTCTTGATTGGGGTAGCGACGGGCAGGCGATCAAGGAAGCTGTTGAAATAAATTATCCGTATTTGAAGGGTAAAATCGCCTGGGTTGTGAAAAATGAACAATATTATTTCAAGCCGGGGCTGACCTTCTCTTTTGTTTCGACCGGCAACTTTGCCGTGCGGCGCATGCCGGCTGCTTGTATTTTTGATGTAGGAGGCTCCGCTCTTTTCTGCGAAGGAGAGCGGGAGACGCTTTTGCTTGCCTATCTCAATTCCAGTTTTGTCGCGGTATGCGCTCAACTTCTCAATCCAACATTCAATTTTCAGGTAGGCGATATTAAAGAAATTCCATTGCCGGAATTCTCAGTTGCACAGCATGATGAGCTGCTTGAGCTATCCAATGAAGCTTGCAAGCTCAAGGAGACCTTGCTTTCTTTTGACGAAAGCAATCTCTTCGCCGGCGCTGCTGTGCAAATTAAGCAAGCTCTCTGCGGCGAAGATATTGAGCGTGTCTGGCAGGCTGTCGACAAGCAGCAAAGAGGAGCGTGCTTGCGATTGGCTACGCTTGAACAAAATTTGGACAATATCGTTTGGCAAGTGCTAAGCAATAAACATTCATTCTCAGCCGCAGAAAACCTTGCGCTGCAGCAGCTTTTGGACGAACGCTGCCAGGCTCGTAAGCCGGAAGCTCTCGCTTTTGCTTCTGCCTCTGAGTTCGCCAGAGCTTTGCTGCGAGCTTATATGATCGAAATTAGTCGTGACTGCCCAGTCACAAATGTCGATCTAACGATCGACCGGCTGCAGCCTCTGAAATCATGGTGCGAGCCGCATATTGGGCAAAATCTCAGCACCTATTTCAAGGGTGCTTTCAACCAAGACCAGGAAAAAACATTTCTTGGCTCGCCCCGATTGCTGATATATTTTGATAATGTCACGCAAAAACACTTCTGCTTATCCAACACTGCAACGAGGAAATTATTGTTGTCGCCAGCTAAACCACTTGAAGCGACCGATATTTTCGGCGCAAATGCGATCAATCGAATTGCCGATAAACTAAAGTGCATTGATAATTGGACGGGGAAAGATTTTTATGCAACGGCTCAGAGCATTTTTTCAGCAAATCGTGTTTAGTATCAACACTAAGGCGGTCTTACTCTTTCTGGCGGCTGTTTTAGTGTTTATTACTTTCCCTCTCAGTGCTAAGGCTGACACTGTCGGCGATGTCGATGCGTTGATCCAACAGGCGAGCAAGGAAAATAGCGAAGAAAATTACAGCGATGCTGAGAATCATTATCGTCAAGCACTGTCTCTGTCTGTGCGCAGCATCGGTGGCATGTCCTCTGTCGCCGGACGAAGCTGCAGAAGCCTGGCTGAGTTTCTGATGAATCGGGGGCGATATGTTGATGCAGATCATTACATGCAGAGGGCTTTGGTGATTGCTTCGGGATACTCAAGTGCTTCGCAAGATTCCGAGGGAGAGTTTCAAAATACTCGACAGTTTGTAAGCGATATTTTGCAAAATCCCCATCGATTGGTGGGAAGCCTGGAAGTTGCTGCTACCTTAAGCAGTCTGGCTGATTTACGCATCCGTGAAGGCAAATACAGCGACGCCGAACGTATGCTAAAGCGTTGTGTGCAAATTTATAGAAATTCGGGTTCAACGGCAGGCAGTCCATTAAATTACTCAGCCAACTCCGTACAGCTGCTGGCAGAGCACCAGCGCAGCCTGGCGCAAGTGCTATACAAAGAAGGTAATTCGATGGAAGCAGAGGAGGCCTTCAAGGCGTATGTTGATACGGTCAGGCAGGCAAAGGGACCGTCTCCTGAGTTAGCTGATGCGTTAGAGCACTTAAGCTCGTTCTATCGCAGTCAAAGTCGTGGCTCCGATGCTGATGCTGCCGAGTCGGAGGCAAAAGATTTGCAGTCAAGATTTCACTGACGAATCTTTGATAGCCTCGCGATGTTCGCGAAGCTATTCATCGCCGACAATGCGATAGCCCAGACCGCGCTTGGTGCGAATGATCGGATTCTCTTCGCTGTCGCCGAGTTTTCGACGCAAGGTTTTGAAGTGAGTGCGCACAGTTTCTAACGAAGCGGAGGTTTCGGATTTCCATAAGCGATCGAGAATCGCTTCAACGCCGAAGCTTTGATTGGGATGGCGCATAAGCAGCTCAAGTAAGGCGCATTCTTTGGCTGTCAGTTCGATTGCCTGACCACCGCGCGTGACTTGTCTTGTCGAGGTGTCGAGAATAATGTCGCGCACAGTCAAATTCTTTCCGGCGATTGTGCTGGGACGACGTAACAACGCGCGCACGCGTGCTGATAACTCAACAGGCACAAAGGGTTTGACTAGATAGTCGTCGGCGCCGGTATCAAGAGCACTAACTTTATCTTGTGCTTCAGAGCGTGCTGTAAGCATTAAGATAGGAACCCTGCCGCCAGCATCGCGATAGCCTTTACAAACATCTAAACCGCTCAAATCAGGCAGCATCCAGTCCAGAATAACAAGGTCATAATCGTGAACGCGCAGGTTAAACAGAGCATCTTTGCCCGTGTCAACTCGCTCAACCATGTGATGGTCGCGCTCCAATTGAAGTGCAACCAGCTTTCCGATGGTTTTGTCGTCCTCAACTAGTAATATTTTTCCCATAACCCAATTTCGGTAAAGCGCACTTATTGACGATTATGAATCTCAGGGATTGACCAAGCCCGACTTTAGTTATACCCGCTGCTTCCCAAAGGCTGATAATTTTGACTTTCTTGTTCGAATTTTGTCGACCAATTTGAAGAGTATACCTGGCTTGGCTTTTCGGGCATAGGCCTTTAGGCTGAGCCGAAAAGAAATCTGACCGGTTAAAAGCAATGGCAATAAGAAACATGCAGTAAATCGATGAGTTAATATTTCTTGCTAAGGCAGGGGGGAATATTTGCAAAAAGGCGTGCTTATCGTTAACGGATGAGGGCAAGGTGCAAGATCCCGGACTTGGCAAACGGCGCGAATTAAGCGAGGCTGACGAGATTACGCTCAGGCTTGCCGGTTTGGCAACGCAAGAGCGCGTCCTTGTGCTCAAATATGGTCCCGGCTTAATTGATGAGCTGGAGGGTTTTGCCAGCGGCAAAAGGGCTTTTGACGTTGTCATTGTTGATACCACTGAGACAGGCTTTAGTTTCTCGGCTCAAGAAATGATTACGGCAGCAAATCTTGCCAAAAACATGTTGGAAGTTCAGGGCGCGCTTGTTTTTGTCAAAAATGATAAGGCCGCCGCTTTTGTAAAAGAGTCCACGGTAGGTTTTCTTAGCTTTAACGTTTTCGAGACATTCTCTTCTGTCTACGATTATTCGACGACGATTGCCAAATACATTCAGCAGGCAATGGGGCAGACGATCGAAATTCGCCGTGAAAGCGCAAATCTTTCTGAACAAATCTTGCTTACCATTGTGCCTGTATTGACTACTTTCGGTATTAAGCTAAAAGCTTCGGCTGAAGGAGGTGGCCGGCGCCATCAAGTTCTGGCAGCAATAGACAATTACACGCCGTTGAATCCGATTGCGCAGCGTCTTTCTCCCCATATGAATTTTGATGAGTTGATGGATGAGCTGCGGCAGTTGGAGAAATCAGGGGCTATTTATCCAATTTTTCCAAAGATTCCATTTCTGGTACAGCATTTCAGATCTGGTAAACAATTTAAATTGAAAGATTATTTGCTAGACGCAAGATTTATTTCACGTGAACAGCTAGATGATGTGATTTCGTCGATGCAAAGCACAAAAGGGGCGCAAAGACTTTCCCTTGGGGCTATGTGTGTGGCGCGTGGCTTGATCAGCGCCAGACAATTGGAAATTGCTCTGCAAGACCAATCGTTTTTTGGTCAAACACGAGAGAGTGAAAAAACGAAAGTGCGAGTCGATGCTGACCCTGACACACAAATGCATTCGCTGATCGGAAATCTGAAAACTACAGATCCGGCAGGTGTCTTGCAAAATCTAGCAAACAATCGGGCCAATGGCGTGGTTGTAGTTGAGTACAACGACCTTACGTTCAAAGCAGTATTTGAGAATAGCAAACTCACATTTGCCAGACAGAACAAATTAAGGGGAAATGCTGCAGTAGTAGAGTTTGTGTCCGTCTGGAAAGATGGTGTTTTTGTTTTCCTCGAACGAAGCGCACCAGCAGACTTATCGAATGATGACTGCAAAGTGACTAGACCTATCGACAAGCTTTTGCTCGATTCTGCTCTGGCTTCAGACAACATCGAAACAGTCTGGAAGCGAGTGCCCAAAGGTGGCAAGAGTGTCTTGGAAAAACTTTCTGATCATGCGGGAATTCTTTCAGGCGATCTAATTACAGATCCGCAGGAAGGTTATGAACTGAGTGCAGACGAAGTCGATCATATGCAGCGCGTCTGGCGAGCCGCTGATGGCTTTTCAACGATTACTGAGATCATCAAACAGTTTGGTGATTTGACAACGGCACAGGTAGCGGCTGCTTTGTCTCGTTTACTTTATTACGAACTCGTTCAAGCTCCGGAGTTGGACCTCAGCACTCCACTTGCCAATTTCAGAAAGATAATTTCGCTTATTTCTAACAATGTTGGCAGCGAGCATTCTGAAGCTCTTTTGCGCATTGCGCTGCGAGAAAGTCAGGGATACTCAGCTGTGGCAAGAGTGTTTTCTCTTTCTCCTGGTCCTGAAATCGGCATGGATCTGCCAGCTGCTAAATCGGCTTATCTATCTTTGAGTCAGGTACTCAAAGCCCTTGAGGACTGGCAGGTGAAGTATATCGAGCATGTCAGTCAAGAACTGGACAAAAATGTCTTGCGTGAACTTGTTATGTCCGTTTATAAGAAAACAGGCAACTAAAGAAGAAATTCTGTGCAAATGCAAACCATAGTATCGTCACTTCCGCTGCGTCTATAATGTGACAGTGTTTGCCGTCAGGAGGTCTAATGATGTTGTCATTAAAGGCAAAGTTTTTTCTTGCCTATAGTGTTTTTCTTTCTATTGCGGCTTCAAATGCGGCATTTGCTGCTTCTGACGGCTTGCTTGAAACCGCGGAGCTGAGCGGTTTGGAAGAAACTGCATCAAATTACAAAGCGGCGGCTTCTTATTATTTCGCCAGATCAGAAACTAATAAGGTGCAGGCTGGCAAGTCACTCATATCTGAAGCGCTAGTCGCCAACTTTGCAGGCGAGGCATCGACGAACGCATCGACGAACGCATCGAAAGATATTGCCACGACTGTCGCTCCTGAACAAAGTTCCGCACGCCGAGCAGCAGTTGCTGCTCGGCAGAGCGAGGGACATTCTTCAGGTTTGTCTCAGCCAAATGCTGAAAGTGGGCGCGATTATGTAAGAAATGCAAGTAGTTTTCTTGCCGGGGTTTCAATACCGGCAAGTCACATCAAAATAAGCGTGGCGCAAAACCCTAGTTGCCCTGTTGACGTTCTGAAAGTCCTTGCCAAGGACAAGTCGGCTCTTGTCAGGCTATCAGTTCTTGCAAATCCGAGTTGCCCCGCAGAATTGCAGGAGCTTATGGTCGATGATCCTGATCTGCGTGTTCGAGAGGGGCTGATTCGCGGGCCTGTTTTTCCACCGCACGATGTGCTGGAGAAATTAAGCGCTGGACAGCAGCCTTCTACGTACGAGTTGCTTGCCAGTCACGCCAAAACACCGGCCGAAATACTCAGAAAGTTGGTATTAAATCCGGTGCAAACTGAGTATTTGCTTCTGGCGCTGGCTCGAAATCCGCACACACCATTTGAGGCGCAACGCCGGCTGCAGAAAACCGGCGATCGTATGGTGCGAACTTTTATGGCCCGGCAGATCAAATTGCCGCCAGAAATATTACTTGAGCTTGCTTACGACGGCGATCTGGGCGTGAGAGCCTATACGGCAGCAAATATCAACACGCCGTCTGATGCGCTTATCGACCTGGCTGAGGACAAAAACATGATCGTTAGGGAATCAGTCGCAGCTAACCCGTCGCTGCCTGTAGAAGTTTTTGCCAGTCTGGCTAAAGATGTCCATCCTGAAGTAAGAATGGCTGTTGCTTCCAATTCGAAAGCACCAAATGCGGTGCTGAAAACTTTAGCCAGAGACACTAATGATGACGTGCGCGAAGCTGTCGCTCACAATAAATCGAGTTCTGGCGACTTAATCGGTTCACTTGCTCAAGACGATTGGCCTGTGGTGCGAGCAGCTGCTGCTCTAAATCCTAATTTAGATAAAACTAGAATGGCTAAGCTTTGTGATGACAAAACCATTGCGGTGTTGCAAGCTATCGCTGTACGTGCAGATATCACGCCAGATTTGCAACTCAAATTGGCCAAACATGAATCAGCCATAGTGCGGCGTTTAGTAGCCGGCAATCCGGTACTTAATGTCGAAGCAGCGACTCTTCTGTCTAAAGATATTTCTCCCTATGTGCGCGCTGAAATAGCCAAAAATCCCCGTACTCCGCAATCTATTCTCGAAAGTCTTGCGAAAGATCCGGTCGATAAAGTCAGGCAAGACCTTGCCAGTAACCCCTTCTTAAGTAAAGACATAACTACTACATTGTCTCGGGATACAAGCGAAGATGTCAGCTATATTCTCGCCCAAAATCCGGCTTGCTCTCCTGAAGCCTTAATTATTCTATCGGAGAATCGCGATGCGGGCTTGCCGCACAGCTTGCTTGCCCGTCCCGATTTGCCCTCAGAGGCCATGCGTTTAATAGCACAAAGTGCCGGGTCAACAATTAAGTTGCAACTTGCTGCGCAAAAGAATTGTCCGGATGAAGTTTTGATTGCGTTCACCCAAGGAACAGATTCTGACCTAAGAGCGGAAGCCGCTGATAAGCCAAAATTGCCTCTTGAGGCGCTGCTCAAACTTGAAAATGATCCAAGCATTGAAGTGCGAGCCACCTTGGCCCGCAGCGAGCGAGTCGGCCCGGAGTTGCTCACTCGCCTTGCCGGCGATCAGGAAAGCTGGGTGCGCAAGGCCGTTGCTGAAAACAAAAAATGTCCAGAGTCTGCTTTTCGCATTCTTAGCAAGGACAAAAATCCGATAGTTAGAGCCGCACTTGCTTCCAACCCCAATGCGCCAAAAGATTTGCTGGCTGAGCTCGGCAAAGACAGTGAAATCTGGATCGCCCCGCTCAATCTGCACCTTTAAACAACGATTGCTCATTGATGATTTTTACGAGGACCTCGAAATGAAAGAAGTAGTTATAGTTGATGCGATTCGCACTCCGATCGGCAGATACGGAGGGGCGCTCAAAGACGTTCGACCAGATGATCTTGCCGCACATGTAATTAAGGAATTAATGAAGCGTAATGACGTTGAACCTGGCGAAATCGAAGATGTCATTCTTGGGTGTGCCAACCAATCTGGCGAAGATAATCGTAATGTCGCTCGCATGGCGCTATTGTTGGCTGGTTTGCCTGATACCGTAGGTGGTACTACTGTTAACCGGCTTTGTGCTTCCAGTATGGAGGCTGTGGCGCAGGCTGCGCGGGCGATAAAAACGGGCGCTGGTGAAATGTTCATCGCCGGTGGCGTCGAATCTATGACACGTGCTCCCTTTGTAATGGCGAAGCCGGAAGCTGCATTTCCTCGCGGCGATTTGAAAATGTATGACAGCACGCTGGGCTGGCGTTTCACCAATCCAAAGTTAGCTGAAATGCACCATCCGTACAGCATGGGTGAAACCGCAGAAAACGTTGCTGAAAAGTATAAAATAAGCCGAGAGCGTCAAGATGAATTCGCTGCGGCAAGCCAGCACAAGTATGGTAAAGCCGCTGCGTCCGGTGTGTTCGCTGAGGAAATAGTTCCTATAAGTATTCCTCAAAAGAAAGCAGAGCCCAAAGTTATCGCGCTTGATGAGCATCCCCGCCCGGACACTACACTTGCCGATTTGCAAAAACTTCGACCGGCATTTCGTGAAGGCGGCACTGTCACCGCGGGCAATTCTAGTGGTATTAACGACGGTGCCTCTGCTCTTCTGTTAATGTCGGAAGGACGGGCTCAACACCTCGGTTTGAAGCCTCTAGCACGATTCGTCGCTGCTGCTGTGGCTGGAGTTGATCCGGCTTGTATGGGTGTTGGACCTGTGCCAGCTACAAAGAAAGTGCTGGCTCGGGCGGGGCTAAAGATTGCTGATATTGATGTGTTCGAGCTGAACGAAGCTTTTGCAGCTCAAGTTCTGGCCTGCACTGGCGAGCTTGAGATAGACCTGAAAAAAGTAAACCTCAATGGTGGTGCTATTGCCTTAGGTCACCCGCTAGGCATGAGTGGTGCCCGACTTATTTGCACTTTAGCCAGACAGATGCAGCGCCGTAAATCACGTTATGGACTTGCCACAATGTGTATCGGTGTTGGTCAAGGTATGGCTACTATCCTCGAGCTTCTCTGAAATCCGCCAGCATGAGGGACGATTCAAAATGAGCGCGATTATGCCAAGCCAAAACCAGATTCTGCGCCACCTGGCTAGAACTCACGAAATTGCCGTGGAGGCGGTTCGTGATGGGCACCATCCCTTTGGCGCCCTCCTTGTGGCTGCAGATAATGAGACCGTGCTCTTAGAACAAGCAAATATCGACACTGTAAATCATGCGGAGTCGACTTTACTGCGTCGCGCCTACAAAGAATTCGGTGAGGTGTTCTTACAAGACTGTTCACTTTACACAAATGTAGAGCCTTGCTGTATGTGCGCTGGAACTCTTTACTGGGCAAATGTGGGCTGTCTCGTTTACGGCATCTCGGAAAGGCAGTTATTAGCAGCTACCAGGGACCATTCTGAAAATCCGACATTGAATATTCCCTGTCGATATGTATTTGAACACGGTCAGAAAAACATCAAAGTTATCGGTCCCGTGCCGCAGTTGGAAGCAATAATCTTGCAACTGCAGCGGGATTTCTGGCAGCGCTAAGTTGCTGGAAAACTATAAAACTTCTTACAGTAGTTCCCTTCGCTTGATTTGTCATAATTTTCTGCCGAGCATCTTCTCTTAGCTTTTCTGTCAAGCGGGCGAGGTTGCCAAATTTCCAAGAGCGTATCGCTCATTGAGCTGCGGCGTGGGAATGCAGGCTGGCGGGGCAGCCCCTTGAGTTGTTAGATAAGCAGCCCTCAGAGACATTTTCCAGTTGCCGGTTCAGCATTATTTGCAGCAGCTTTGCATACAACCGGTAAAAGTAATGAGTCTCCTGGCGACGAGCATGTTAATGTTTAGCAGGAGCAGTTTCAAGTTCTAAAGAGTGCCTTAATGCTCCGTTTAAATCAGGGGTAAGCCTTTCGTAAGCAATGAGCAATACCGAGGTTATTAGCTTTTCGTTCTGTCAGATCTCTGATCTGAATCTTGACTCGAGTGCTGCGCTTAATCTTCATCTCAGTCCGGTACAGCGAAAACAACGCAACGAAGAAGCTATCGAAGCCTTTGCCTCAGCGATGAAAATGGCCAGCAGCGATGATGTTAACGCTGTTCTTGTACCTGGCAATCTCTTTGACGCTGAAAATATTACTACCCAGGCAGTGGCGCGCGTACAGAGAATTTTTGCCATGTTGCAAGAAATTCCTGTGTATATCGCTCCAGGTTCGCTCGATCCGCTGTTTAACGACTCTCTTTATGACGAATCGGCTCTGCGTGCTCATGGTCTGCCACCTTGGTCAGAAAATGTCCATATTTTTTCAAGCAACTCTGTGCGCACATTTTCCTTACCGGGCAAATCGTCTGTGAAGGTCAGCGGCATTGGTCTTACCAAAGAAGGTCGAAGAAATACGCCAGTAATTCCTCCACTTGCCGAAGCTGATAAAGTGGCGATAAATATTTTACTCTTGCCGCTTGGTCTGGTTGACGCCAAAAGTGGTGTGCTTGATGCTGACCTTTCCGATACCATAAATGGGCTTGGCTATTCATACGTGGCTTTATCGGGCTTTAAGAATGGGGTTGCCTTAAACTCTCGCGACAACGTAATTTGCGCTGCCGCCGCTGGAACTTTCATTGGCCAGACTGAGCGCGAATTAGGACCGCGGCATGCGCTTTTCCTTAATCTCGATCGTCGCATCGGTGGCGGCATGGAATTGACAGTTCGTCCGGAAGAGTTTGATCCGCGTCGCATTGTCAGTTGCAATTTTGACATTAGCGGCAAAGAGCCGTCCCAGCTGAGTCGGCTGCTGCGCGCTTCGATCGCAAATAGCGACGCACGTCAGGGCAAGGACATAATGGTTTTGCATCTAAACGGAAATTATCCGAGTGGCAGTGAACTTGAACTTGCCAGCGAAGCTTCCAAGCTAGACTTCTTTCACCTGAAATTAAGCGATGACACTAGACCTGATTATTTGGAAACAATGTCGAACCGAAACATGATCGAAGTGCAATTTATCGGATTGATGGAAGATTTGCGAGCAAAAGCTACAGCCGAAGGCGGTCTCAAACAGACAGAAAAAATGCGCGTTATCAACGACGCACTTTACTACGGTTTGGAAGCCATACGCGAAGGCAAGGTGACGATACGCCATGCTGATTGAGAGAGCCGAATTCTTTAGCCAGCAACTTGGACGACAGAGCTTTTCATTCAAGCCCGATCGGCTCAACTTACTTTCGACTGAAGAAGATCAGAAAAAGGCAGATTTATTTTCCTCATTAGCCCTTGTATTTTGGGGTGAAGGTGTCGAGGGTAAAAGTGAGCCACACGAAAATCTCAAGGAAGGTAGTCTTGAGCTGGCGGTTGACGGTAAAAAGCTTACTCTCCATCGAAACTTCGAATCAAATTCGTTTGAATTAAAATCTGACGGAAGCAGCAATTACACCAGTACTAGCGATCTGCTTGCTGGTATTAGCAAGGACATGTTTAACTCGCTTTTTCTTGTCGGGCAAGATGAGGGTGGCAGCGCCAACTTTGTCGATCGCAGTACGCTTATTTCACTGCTGGGTCAATTTGCCAGCGTTTCTGAGCACAGTATAAATCTGGAACGGTCAGTCAAGCTTGTTTCTGAACGTCTGGAGAAATATCCATTTCGGGGGAAGTTTTACAAGATAGCTGATTTGATTGCCGGCTTAGATCGGGGCAAGATCGTTCTGGAAGAACGGCTTATACAGTTGGAGCGCGAGCGTAAAAGTAGCTCTGTCTATATTGACGAGCTGAAAAATCTTGAAGAGCAACTTGAAGTCGTCAGGCGCACGCAAAAACGAGAGGAGTATTTCCAGCTCTGCCTCGAAGCCGCCGAACTGGACTCTCGTATTATGAAGGTTCAGCAGAGGCTTTTGCATGAAGCCGAGTTGAAGCGGGAGCTAGCTGCCCTTGGTGAGCTTAGCGATTTTCCTATAAATGCCCTGCGCAAAGTGCAGGAAATGTGGACAATGCGCCAGTCACGCCTGAGCGATCTTGAGCGAGTAGCAGAAGATATTGCAGAGAGCACAAAAGAAGCCGCAAAGGTGGAAGCTGCGGTTGCCAAAGAATCTGATGGGATCGAGCAGTTCTTGATCGAAGACGCACAACAGTTGTATGGCTTGGCTAAAGTTTTCAACTCCGCCCACGAAGAACTCGAACAGTTGCAATCTGATCGGACAAAAGAAATGCGTCGCCTGAAAGATAATGGCGTGGATTTTGATGCCATCTCTTTAGTACGTAAAAGTCTCCTGCAAATGAGTCCGCTTGATCTTGAATCGGCCAACCTAATTGCTGATGAGTTTAAGTATCAAAAAGAACGTCTCTCAAATTTAGGCGCACTTTTGGAGAATACGAGAAATCAACTCAAGAACCTTTCGGCCGAAATCGTTCTTCTCAATGCAAAAATGCGTGAGCTTAAGACAGCGGTAGGTGGCTTGGCCATAGTCTCGGGAATCCTGCTTGCTGTTTGTTTTTTGTTTTTTGCTCAGTCTGCCCAGGTAATCATCACAATCTCGCTGACAAGTTTGGTACTTTCGCTTATCGCCGTGGCGTTTTTACCGAGAATGCACGCCAGCATGCGCCGAGACTTTGAAGCTAAGGTCGACGAGGTGGAAAACGAAAGAGTCAGATTCGTTGCCGTGGAAACCGAGCAGAGCGATAGAGTGGTGGCTTTGCAAGGCGATGCGGAGAAGCTTGCCAGCAAATATGCTATGTCGGGCTCGGCTGATTTGTTTCGCAAACTCCAAGTTTATAGCAGCCCCGGCGGATTACTGAAGCAGCTTGATTTGCTCGATCATGTCTTGGGCACTCGCGAGCAACAACTTCTAAGTTTGAATAATGAGGTTCTCACCTATTTTGATCGCATCGGGCGCAAGGTGGTGCAGATGACACCAGCGGCAATTACCGGCTTGGCTTCGGAAATTTTGCGCTATAAGGAAAACTCGCGAGAGCTAGAGCGAGGCTCGGCTGTGTTGAATCACCGAATTTCCGAACAGCAATATCTTGAAGGAGAAGTCGCTGAAATAGACCGCATTTTGCAAGATCTTTTCCGGAAGGCACGTTTGTCTGAGCCGCAAAGAATAGGGGCTAGATTTGAAGAGTTTGAGCAAAAGGCCAAACTCTACCGTAAATGGGAATCTTTGACCATTGAACTGCAAAGTATGGAAAAGAGTCTGAGTGCAGAAATCCTCGAACATGACCTCAGCACCTTGCTATACAAGCTTCAGCATAGACGCACCGACGCCTGGAATACGATGCAGGATTTGATCGAACGCTATCCGGATATACTCACCGAAACAATTGAGGATGACGAAATCGGAAAATTAACAGATGGCGAGGTCGAGCTGCTTCATGATGAAATCAGGCAGAAAGAAGCGCGTATAGATGATCTGCGGCAGCTGATTCGCAGCGCCTCCAAAAACTTTGATGAGTTTCATCCCAAGACACAACATGAACTTGAAATTCTTGAGCGCGACCTTGATCAAATAAAGCACAACCGCAAAGCTTTGTTCCTGGCGCAAGACAATCTGCGCCAGGTGGCACAGGATAATAAGTCATCATGGTCTCATGAGCTTGCGGAAATATCGGCGGATATGTTGAAGGATGCCGGGCTTGAGGTCTCGAAAATCGAATGGGATGAGAACATGGAGATGACCTTGACTCTTTTCGAGAAAAATGAGGCAGTGCATGAAAGCTTGTTTACGCGCCGCGTTCCCCGGGGCTTGATTAAACAGATCAACTGGCTTACGCGTTTAATGCTCTGTCGGTATATTGCCAGGCGCTTGCCACTGCCTGTGGTGTTGGATGAGCCATTTGCCGATCTGGATGATAAGCGTTTCGCTGGCTGTATGTCACTTCTTCTTCGCAAGATTTTGCCGCACTGCCAACTTATTGTTATGACTTCTCAAAGAGTGCGTCATCAGTGGTATGTCGACAGGCTCTCCGCCGAGGAGAAAGAGAGAATCATGTTTATTTAGATTTCTATTGTTATTTCGATCTTGCCGCATTCGTTTCATTATTGTTTCGCCTGACCCTATTTTTTGATTGTAAAGTGAGCTCTTCGTGCAACATCTGATTTCTGCTTGTCTTAAAACATTGATAAGCGCTGGCTGCCTTGTGCTTCTTTGTCTGCCTGCCAATTCTGCTACATCTTCGGAGGTTATACCGTTGGATCGTGAGTATTTGAAAAACTTTGCTCAAACGCGCGGGTTCACGCTAGGTCGACCCGTAAAGGCAAAGCCAACTCCGGATGGCAAAGCGGTTATATTTCTGCGCTCGCAAGCTCGGCTGGCTTTGCATAGTCTGTACATTATGGATCTGGCAACCGCTAAAACCAGTGAGCTATGCACAGTTGAACAGTTGCTCAAAGGGAGCAGCGAACATCTATCGGATGAAGAGAAGGCTCGGCGAGAGCGCCAACGCATTAGTGTCGGCGGCTTTACCGATTTCCAAATTTCCGATGACGGCACAAAAGTTTTGCTCAGCTTATCGGGCAAGTTGTATATTCTCAATCGGTCTGATTCAAAAGTTTCTCAGTTGCAAATTGGCGAGAATGCTATCGATCCGAAGTTTTCTCCCGATGGAAAAATGGTGGCTTATGTGCAAGAGCATGATTTGCATGTGGTCGATCTGGCGTCAGGCAAAGCAAGAGCGGTCACCACAGGCGGTACTGCTTTGAAGACGCATGGGCTGGCTGAATTTGTGGCACAAGAGGAGCTCGCACGCTTTAGTGGTTACTGGTGGTCGCCAGATTCAAGTTCAATTGTCTATGAAGAGGCTGATGCACATGGTGTTGAGGTCTGGCATTTAGCTGATCCGGAGCATCCTGAGAAAGCGCCTATTGCAAATTTTTATCCCAGACCTGGGAAGGCTAACGTCAGGACACGGCTTGGTATTATTCCGGCAAGCGGCGGTCAGACTGTCTGGATTGATTGGAATTCTTCCGAATTTCCTTATTTGGCTGCCGTGGATTGGTCTAAACAGGCGCCGCTTAGTCTGGTTGTTTCTGCAAGAGATCAGAAGGAACTTCATTTACTGTCGGTCGAGCCGAAATCAGGAAAAACGAGCCTCCTTTTGAGCGAACACGATGATGCCTGGATTAACCAGCATCGTCATTTGCCGGCCTGGCTGGAAGACGGTGCCTCCTTTCTCTGGATAAGTGAGAGCAATGGTGGTCCGCAACTTGCGTTGCATGATAAATCAGGAAAGCTTGATCGTATTTTAGTCGGACCGGATAACGGCTCGGTAGAATTTATTGATGTAGATTCAGCCAACGGCGTGGTTTATTATCGCGCCAGCAAAGATCCAACTGAATCGCAAATATTCAAAGTTCCTCTTGCCGGTGGGCAAGCCGTGGCATTGAGTAAGGGGCGAGGCACACATCTGGCTAATTTTTCTCATGACCATTCAATTTATGTCGAGGATGCCAGCCTGCTTGATTCAATGCCGCTCAGCTCTGTTTATCGTAGCGATGGTACTTTAATCGCCGCCCTGCCTGCGGTGGCGGAGGAAGTAGCACTCGACCCCAATGTCCAATTTGTCGAACTTGATGGTCCGCAAAAATTTCACGCCTATATTGTTCGCCCTCAAAATTTTGAGAAGACACTTTCGTATCCGGTTATTGTCGATGTTTATGGTGGTCCTGGGGTTAATAAGGTGCTGGCTACTAAGCGCGCTTTTCTTCTTGATCAATGGTTAGCTGACCAGGGCTTTATTGTCGTTTCGATTGACGGAAGGGGAACTCCGGGGCGTGGACGAGACTGGGAGCGAGCTATTTGCCATCATTTTGGCAGTGTACCTCTGGATGATCAGGTACAGGGCTTGAGCGAATTAGTTAAGAAATTCCCGGAGATGGACGCGAGCAGAGTTGGCATTACCGGTTGGTCTTTCGGCGGTTATATGTCGGCTCTGGCGGTTTTGAGACGTCCAGATGTGTTTAAAGCAGCTGTGGCCGGCGCCCCTGTTGTTGACTGGTATGATTATGATAGCTGTTATACCGAACGTTATCTTGGGCTTCCGGACAAATTCCCCGATGGTTACAAGGAAGGTTCTTTGCTGACATATGCTTCTAAATTGGACCGCCCACTTCTACTGGTGCATGGCACTACCGATGATAATGTGTTTTTTCGGCATTCACTTAAACTAGCTGATGCCTTATTTAGATCAGGGCGCGATTTTGAAATTTTGCCTTTGTCTGGATTGACTCATATGGTGCCGGATCCTGTCGTCATGGAACAACTCTGGTCGAAGATTGCGCGGCATTTTCAGAAGCATCTGGGTAAGCCTCAAGCGCTTACAAATACGGACACCATTCACTAGCGCTAACGAGAAATTGCAAAAGCGAAAACGCGCTGCCGAACCTGCTTGCCGAACTAAGCGGACGGGACCGTATTTTGCTTGAGAAATGATCGCTAAAGCTGGTTTGAACCAATGCCGCAGTCATGATCTTGTTGTCGAGTTGGCAGCGCATTCTGTGGCGCAGAGAAAGCTGCCGTTTGATTTTGGCACCGCATTTGGTGGTGCAGAGAAACGCTGCCATTTGATTTTGGCATAGTAGTTGTAGGCTGAGCAGATTCGCGCTTGATTTCTAAAGCAATTGTTTAATCTAAAAGATCAAGTCAAGGTCTGAACTTTTTTCGATGCAATTACGTTTATAAATCAGAGGCACATTTTGGAGGGAGCATCATGACAGCAGCATCGAAAATTAGACAGCATATTTTCTTGATCGAAGAAGGCAAACTCTTTTCCCCCAGGCATTTTTTGCACTATGGATCACGCGCCACTGTGGACAAAAACTTGCACACTCTAGAGAAGAGAGAAATAATTAGAAGAGTAACTCGCGGCATCTATATGCGGGAAACCGCGTCAGGATGGCGCCCAAACGCAGAACAGGTCGCATACGCGAAAGCCTGGTTCTTTTGTCGGGACATACTTCGCTGCCCCGACTCATTTGAGGGATGCTCTTCTGATTCCAACACCATAACTTTTCTGACCACGAGAGGGACAACTTCCTTTTGTTATGATGGAAAGAAAATTGATTTTAAAGCCGTCGGCTTTCGCAAGTTTCAGCGCTTGCAGGCTGAATTTGCGGGCTTCAGCAATTTGCACGCGAAGCATCATGACATAACTGCTAAATATGATCCTGATTTATTGAAAAGACATTTTGCAGACAAGCATAGGGACGCAGATGACTCGCGAAACGACGAACACGAAATTCTATCTTTCGATCCTTTCGCACCGGCAGAGGCGAGCAGCATTTCGCTCGCGCCAGCCGAGTCGATTTCTTTTGTAAGTCAGAATTTCACTAACCGAGACCGAGAAGCGTCCTCTAATCTTGTATCTATTTTCCCCCATTGGCTTAGATCGACTCTGTCCAGGCTCAGGCAGAACGCCAAGAAAAGCGCGTTTCCATATTTGTCAAAGGGGCGGCTACTGCCATCGGAAAAGAATTTGCCAGCTGGGACTTGCTCAAATTCTGAGACCCTAAAACAAGTAGAACTAGAGCTTGCCACCGGAAATGTTTATAGGTTGCCTGAAAAATCTGTATAAGCTAGAAGCTCATCTGATGAAGCCAGCTCATCTCACTCTTTTGAGGCGCCGTTTTCAGAAGAACACAAAATAGAGGGAAGAAACAAAGTCGTCCAATCGTTTTCATCGTTGCTAAAACGGTTGCCAGAAAAAGAATTGATTCCTAAAGCAAGAAATGGATTCCTCAAGTAAGAAATCAATTCCATTATTAACCGGGAAGAAATTAGTCAGGATTTCGGATTCTCAGAATTTACCGAGATTTCTCTTGGCGGTAACTGAAATCCTGTAAGCTCGGCAATCGCATCCATGACTTTCCAACTTATCTCGTCAAGGTTGCCTTCCGCTGGAATAGGTTTACCAATTTTTGCGATAACCTTTCCACGCTTAATGTTTGTGCCGATGATACCTATTGGAACAAGCGGAAGCTTGTTTGTTTTGGCAAAATAAGCCGGACCCATTAGTGGCGGTCCGAGAACGCCCGGGGTCTTGCTTCTTGTACCTTCAATAAACATGCCCAGGCACCATCCATGCGCCAGCATTTCTTTCACAGCCTTGAAAGTAGATTTTTCTGGTCTGTCTCTGTCTATTGATATTGCACCATAAGTAAGTACAAGATTGCGGAAGAATTTGTCAGAATACAATTCTTTCTTTGCCAAAAATGAGACCGGGCGATCAGTGATTCGGCTGATTAAGGGCGGATCCCAGTTAGATAAGTGGTTAGAAACGAAAACACAAGAACCGGGTGGAATATTTTCTCGTCCCGAAAATTCCATGCGGTTTTGCCAGAAAAAAATAGTTCCGAAAAAATATCGGGCGGTTGCTATGTAAAAAGCTGTTCTAAAAGGAGTGAAAGCTTTGGGATCGTATTCAGCGGGCATCGTTCATGTTTCCTGGCAGTCTTTGCTGGGCACTACCCAGACTTGCTTTGATAGTTCCTGATCTTTCAGCGAGTTCGCGCACCAAGAGTCCGTGGCAAGACAATTCGCACAATGGTGTTGTCTTCTTGTTGGCTGACATAAAGATTGCCATCGCGATCGAGAGTGAGGTAGTAAGGTTTCTTAAAGCCTGTCGCGATTACATTCGAAATGCCTGCTGGGCTGATTCTGACTACCGTGCCGCCGTTGTAATTTGCGACATAGAGGTTGTTGGAGTCATCAGCTACGAGCCCAATCGGTCCACGCAAGTTATTCGCTTTGCAAAACTGAGCGCGGCTTCCATCTGGTCCAATGCGATCGATGCTGTTGGACATGTAGTTTGCAACATAAAGGCTGCCGTTGCGATCAAACGCCAGACCTGATGGAGCTGAAAAACCAGTGGCGATTATTCTCAAAGTAGAATTAGGAATCGACGGCACTGGCCCCGCTGATGTAGGCGGTTGCTCGGAATTCGGTGGAATGTATTCTGTTGCTGGTTGTTGAGACAACGGCAGAGTTTGTGTTGGCGGTTGCACTTGCTGCATTTGCTGTTGTTGAGCTTGACCACTGGGATCCATATACGGATTCGAACCAGGATCTCTCAGACCTGAAGTTGCTGTGCTTTGAAAAGGTTGAGTCTGTTGTGCATCTTGCGGAACCGTTGGACTGGCGCCGCTGTTTAATTGTGTAATTCGACGTTGAGCTTCGGGGAAATGAGAATTATTTGGAGAAATTGCTGATAATTGTTGACGTGCTTCCGGCAAACGACCAGTGTCTTGCAAAATAATGCCAAGCTGAAAATGGGCATCGGGATCAGTGGGTTTGATACGAAGGACTTCTTCAAATCTTGGAATGGCATCTTTATAGCGCTTTTCCATTTGATAGAGAACGCCGAGGTTGTATTGGGCATCGGCAAGATTCGGGTCTATATCGCAGGCTCTTTTGAAAAAGATGATTGCCGATTCGGGGCTGCCCTGCTTGTGAGCCGTAAGCCCGAGATTATAAAGACTGACCGCGCGTGGATTTGGCGTGTATGAACCGCCGGCGGTAGTGGCACCACTGGCGCCACTGCTTGCTGGCGCTTGCCCTTGAGAGTAAACCGCTGTTGCCTGAAGGCAGAACAAGATTACGCTGCCGGCGATGATTATAAGAGGGCGATGTGAATTTTTGCGCAAGCCTTCCATGTAACCGCTCCTGAGCCAAATCTAGTACTTTTAGCTAAAAGGATACCTTGAAACAGCTGGCTCTGCGTGAGCATTGGGCAATATGTTGCTGCAAATCTCGATGACAAGGATGCTAAGTAGACTGCTCTAACGCAGTAAAGATGCAGCTCAGCGCATGTTGGCAACTGCGTAGAAGTCGTGTATAAATAAGATTAGTCACTCTTTATCTTGGCTCTTACCAAAGAGCGGAAATTCTAAATGCGAACACTTGGTCACATCATCACCTCTGCAGGGGTTGGATTATTTACTTACCACCGCTATAAATCTGCCGGCGCAGGCATTGCTAGTTTTCTTGTCGGTTGGCTCATTGATTTGGATCATATCGTCGATTATGTGCGAGCCCACGGCTGGCGCCCAAATTGGCAGCGTTTCAGCGAAGCAAAGCATGAGCATTACTCCGGTAAGTTGTATCTGCTTTTGCATTCGTATGAGCTTCTTGCTTTGTTTTTCTTACTTTTCAAAAATCCGGCGAAGCGACCTTATCGGGTCGGAATAACGCTTTCGGTGCTTACTCACTTGCTCCTGGATCAGAAATGCAATCCTTCGCGCAAGCCTTTGACGTATTTTCTAAGTCATAGAATTCATAAGCGGTTTAACGCAAATGAAATTTTGCGGTCGAAGTAATCTTGAAGTGATATCGGTTGAGTCCGAGCGCGTGGTGGGTAAGGAACGAACCGATATCGGTTGAGTCCGAGCATTTGGATCCTGAGCCAGGCTGTTGAGATCTACGCTTCAACCCACGCGTGAATAGTGCTTCCCTCTAAGTGGCAACGCTGGCTATTTTCCAGAGCCCGCCGAAAGTGTTTTGCCAGAATGGTCATCAATCCAAGCCGACACTACCTTAATATCATCGTCGTCGAATTGACCTTCCTCGAAAATCAAATGTTCTGCATTTGCCACCATAATCAGTTCTTTGTCTTCGGTTTTGATTCGGCTAAATGTCGATAGATGCTCATCCGTATCTTCCTGCTTGACGAGTCTGTCTTTTTTACCCTGTACCATCAAGACGGGCGTTTTCGTAATTTTGTCTGCGTTCTTTTTATTGGTTTCCATGAATTTCTGGAATTGAATCAGCTCAAGCGGTGTAAGCTCGAAGCGTGCTAGTTTGTCTTGGGACCACTCTTTGGCCAGCTCTTCCTTTTTCGTGGATTGTGCCACCACCGATTTGCCCACGTTAACGTTAGAGTGCAAGCCATGGGTGATAATTTGGAGCCCTACCTGAAGAGCTGATTGCAGTTGTTTCTGTCGGTCAGCTCCCGGCACCGATGAGATTAACCCATCGATCAGTTCCGGATGCTCCTCGGTAACACGCATCGCAATTGCACCCCCCATTGACTCGCCCAAAATCAATACGGGAACCCCAGGATGAAGCTGGCGAGCCACTTGCAGCCCCTGGCAAACGTCTTCGAGGCATTTCTTAAAGTCGCAATGCCGATCACCGGGCAGTTGCTGAAATTCGCCAAAACCACGAACATCCATGGCGTAAACCGCATAACCTTCTTTGGACATGCGCTCACCAAACGGAGTGTAGCTAGCCTTTTGCAAACCCAGACCGTGCACGCAAACAAGCACAGCCTTAACTTTTACCTTGCTATCCACCCAGGAGATAATCGGTGTGACATCCAATGGCGAGCCTGTATTACCCGACTTCTTCATGCTCTTGCTTTCGATCACCGTTGGCGCGTCGACAGATTCAAGCTTATAGACATCCGCCCGCTCAATCTGCATAAGCTGCGCCAGTAAGACATTATCCAAGTCCGCGGACTCCGCTGCCTGCACAGAGCCGGCGGCAAGCAAAAATGCCGTTAAGCTGAATGTGATGGCTTTCACTATTTGCATAGGTCCTCGTTGCGCTTCCGCCTTGACTCTTCTTCTACCCAGCTTTATTCAGAAATAGGAAAGCCAAGAGCTAAATCAAGTTGACACTCTTCCTATTCTTTCATAGTCGCCAAGCAGAGGACAATGTCTTCGAGCTAAGCTTTGGTTATATAATTCTTTCGGCGGTTGGCAAGGAATTAGATGTCGCAAGCTCCCACTCCTCTAAAAACGGCGCAAGAAAAATTTGCAGGGCTAGACTATCAAGAATGTCTGCGCTTACTTACTTTTGCCTTCGCTGAAGAGCCGGACAACAAAGATTGTTATGCGCTGGCTTTAGATTGCCTGAAGAAAATGAACGCGAACGATGAGGCTGAACTCTTTGCCGCGGCTCTTCGCGACTTTAGCAACTTCAAAGTATTTTTTGATCTGGGGTATCACTTTATTGAAGTGGGCCACGACCGAATGGCTATTCCGCTCTTGCAGCGTGCTTTCAGTCTTTCTCCAGGAAATAGTGAGATTGGTCTGGAACTTGCCATAGCGCTGTGCGGTAAATTTCGTCCGCACGAAGCTTGCGAAGTCTTGATTCAGTGCGATCTTAGTTCTAATTTCTGGGTGGGCTATCAGTACTATTGGGCAAGTCTTCTCTGCAATCTCACAAGTGGTGCTGAACAATTCATACGCGATTCGCGTCGTAAATTTCTCTCTGAATCCGCCAGCCATGAAATTCGTGGTGCACTTTATGCTCTGGACAAACTAGATGAACTGCGAATTCGATTGAATGTGGTAAAGCAACCCCAGTCATTCATCCGCGATTGGCATTTCATTCAATACGGCTCGGCTATTTTGGACTATTTTGATGATCGCGAAGGACAAGATGGTTTGAAAATTGCTGGCGGGCGCTGGGTCTATGTTGGCGTAAGCTATCAGCAATTGCGCGTTACTCTGAATAAACTCAAGCGTTTGATGCTTGAGCTGGGTCGTGAGCCCAAGCTTGTTTTATCGATGCCAGACCGCGATTCGACCATTATTGCGCATGGCGTAGCAAGTCTATTTGGTTTGCACATGACTGTAATTCCTGATCCAGCAAATCTGGGGTGGGAAGAATCCATCGTTGTTGCCGCAAATAATTGGAACCTTGCCGGCGCGCAAATTGAGCGGATCTTAAAGCAGCAAACGATTTTTGCTTTCAACCATAACTGGCTGGCACAGGGACCGAGCACTCCCGATGTGATTGGCTTGATGTCGCAATACTGCACATTTCCCTGGGGCAAAGACAGATTGACTGTGGATCCTGCGACAAATCAGCGTGTGCGCGCTGCCGAGGATACGCGCGATCCCGAAAAGATCGCGGCAGAATTCAGCCAAGAACTTACAGAGATCGAAGCGCAATTCACACCTCACCTCAATTTCTACAAACAGCATGAGCCATATTTGAAAGGCGGCCGGCTAGCCGGCAACAAGCGTTGGCGATTTATCACAGATAGTCCAATCTCTGGCACTTACTTCTGCTGAGTGTCATCGTGTTTGTAGGGCGCCACGCCATGCGTCGCACCTGAACCGAGTTTGACCTTAAGCACCTCGTCCTTCCTTGCCAAATCGTTCTAAAAAGAGAGAGCAGGTTGCTCGAACAACCTGCTCTTTCCGGATTCTATTTCTAAGCAACCGAATTTCTCAATCCGGCCCTCCCACTAAGGAGAAGTGAAGCTGCCTTCGCCGATCGGCGGGTAGATTTCTTCTTCGGTTTCTTCTTCTTCCGGCAACGAGCTGTGTCCGGGGAAGCCTGTACCTGCTGGAATCAATCGTCCGATGATGACGTTTTCCTTCAGCCCACGCAACCAGTCTTTCTTTCCTTCGACAGCGGCTTCCGTGAGGATACGCGTTGTTTCTTGGAATGAAGCGGCTGAGATGAATGATTCGGTGTTCAAGCTGGCTTTGGTGATACCAAGCAAGACGTCATCACACTTGGATGGACGCGTGCCGGCTTGCAGAGCCTTCTCATTTTCGTGGTCAGCTGAATAGCGCTCGAGCAATTCACCAGGCAAGAGAATTGTGTCGCCTGGCTCATCCACGCGTACTTTTCTGGTCATCTGGCGCACGATTACTTCGATGTGTTTGTCAGCAATTTCTACACCTTGCGAACGATAAACTGATTGAACTTCGTCTACCAGATATTTTTGCACGGCGGTGATACCCATTAAGCGCACGATATCATGCGGGTTGGGCGGTCCGTCTGTTAAAGCCTTACCTTTGTGAATATCTTCTCCGTCTTCAACAATGATGTTGAGTCCGGCTGGAATCATGATTTCTTCTTCGATATTCTCGGTATAAACGATGAACAAACGATGCTGGTCATCTTCGGTGACGATCTTCGCGCGACCGGCTTTCTCTGCCAGAACGGCGTTTTCTTTCGGCTTACGAGCTTCAAGAAGTTCTTCAACCCTCGGAAGACCCTGAACGATGTCCCCGGTTTTCTGTCTTTCATAAAGCAGTGTGGCAAGCAAGTCACCGCGCTGCACCAGAACTCCGTCGTCGCATTGCAATTGTGTGTTGGTGGCGATCAGGTATGGTCTACCACGGCGCACCACAACTTCAGTGCCGTCAACTTTTACAATCTGTCCGGACAACTGGCTTTCCGTTCCTTTCGAAATCAAATCGCCAGATCGAACCAGGTCGCCTTCTTTGACGGTGACAGCGCCCTTCGCTTTTTGCACGAATTGCTGTTCTTCTGTGATCAAAAGCAAACGTCGTTCGTCGCTTTTGGACAACTGCACACGGGCTGAATCTTTCGTCAAGACCTGGGTCGTTGCCACCGGTGCTCCGGCAGGAATGATGTCTCCTGGTTCAACCGAAAGAAGCGTTACGTTGAGGTCACTGTCGCGGCGCAACAAGATGTTTTCTTGCACCACAATGGTGAGGTCTTCGTCGATTATTTCGACTGTGCCTTTCAACTGTGCCAACTGACCCATAAGTTGCAGCACTAAGCTGGTTCTTGTGAGTTGGGCACCTTGTAAATGGCGAACCTTTTCTCTGTCGCGGAACAAGAGCTGGGTAACCGGACGCAAGCCGATTTTCTCATCTGAACTCTTGCTCTTGAATTTTACATCACGCGGCTCGATGAAATACTCTTGCACCGGGCGCACCAGTACTAGAGTCGCTCCATCTTCTTTCTCCATGAGAGAAACGACGCGACGATCTTCGAATTTGACGTTCGGCAAGATTTCGGTGCCGGGCTCAATCAATTCGCCTTCGCGCACTTTGAGATCTTCGATGTTTTCCAGCGTGAATATTTCCGCTGGTCTGACGATAACTTCGTGCACGATGTCGTTGTCGGCGACGATTTCGACAACACCGTCCATATGAGCAAACACGTCTTTGACGACTTCCTGGCCTGAGATGACCATGTCGCCGGTTTCGCTCATCTTCAAGCTGGCGTCTTTCGAAATGAAGTGTGTTTCTTCAGGAATGAAAAGCACTTTACCAGGCTTGGTTACAACACGACGATCGTCGGTTTCGACTCCGTCATATATGATTTCACCGCCGCTGGTGACGCTGTTAATGCCATCATCAACGAGTTCGGCAATGATTTTGCCGTTTTCGACGTGCTCTTCGTTAACTACTTTGATGGTGTAGCTTTCTTTGTTTTTCGCTACGCGCCAGGCGAAGCCCTGCTTCACTGCTTCTAGTTTGGCGTTGTTGGCACCAACTGAGGCGATGACTACGTTGACTTCTTTACCTTTGACGAGTCTGGTTTGGGTATGTTTGCCGCGCTTCACCACTTCTGTTTCCAGGTCGGGTCCGAAGCGCACTTCGCCACCATGTTCGGTGGTAATCGTGATTTCAGCAAGAACGTCGAGACCGTTTACGTCTTGTCCGTCTTTGACTACGACTTGCGAGCCTGAAGGCAAGTTGTACACGTCACCTTCAAGTACCCAGATGATACCGGGACGGTTGGCGGTGCGTGAAATGTTGCCCTGACGGTCGCGCTTTTCGTCTGCCTGGAAGCCCTGGAAACTAATACGACCTGAGATGTTTGCCGTGATATCTTTCGAGGCTCTTTCGGTCAAAGCTTTCTTGACGCCTGGCGGATCGTATTCAGCAAGAACTTGTCCGGCTTCTACTTCGATGCCGCTTTTCACATAAAGAAGAGCACCGACGGGCAGGTTGAAGCTTGCTTCTCTCTTGCCTGCAAAATTGATTGTGCCTTCGCGGGTGGTCTGGTCCACAACGTCACCGTAATTGGTGCGGTGTTGACGTGATTGAATCTTGAAATTGACCGAACCGGCCGATGGTGCTTTCACCTGGGTACGACCAAGACCGCCAGCTACTGCGCCGCCAGTGTGGAACGTTCTCATGGTGAGCTGTGTTCCGGGTTCACCAATCGACTGAGCGGCGATAATGCCGATTGCTTCACCTGTGTCGACGACGCGGTTTGTTGTCAGCGAGAATCCGTAGCACTTCTGGCAAACGCCGTATTGGCTTTCGCACTGTAGTGGCGAACGGACCCGGAGTGACTTGACGCCGGTGGCAGCAATCTTCGTGGAAGCCGGTCTGTCGACTACTTTTTTCGCGCTGTGAATGAGTTCGCCTGTCTCTTTGTCGATGACGTCTTCGGAGAGGAAGCGACCACGCAAGCGTTCGTCCATTGTGACGAACGCTTTGTCGCCTTCCATAATTGCAGCCATCAAGATACCGCGCTTGGTGCCGCAATCGTTATCGCGAACGATAACGTCTTGAGCCACGTCAACGAGACGGCGTGTCAGATATCCGGAGTCAGCCGTTTTCAAAGCTGTGTCTACCAGACCCTTACGTGCACCGTAACTGGAGATGATGTACTCAGTAACGCTCAAGCCTTCGCGGAAGTTAGCTTTAATCGGCAAGTCGATAATCTGACCTTGAGAGTCAGCCATCAGGCCTCGCATACCAACCAACTGACGTACCTGTGAGATGTTACCTCTGGCGCCGGAGAATGCCATCATGTACACAGGATTGAGACGGTCGAAATTGTCTACGACCTCTTTGGTCAATCTGTCTGTGGTGGCAGACCAGGTGTCGATTACTTTGTTATAGCGTTCGACTTCTGTGATTTCGCCGCGTTCATAACGACGCACGGCTTCTTCGATTTCTTTTTCGGCTTTCGAGATCAAATCTTTCTTTGCTTCTGGAACGTCGAGGTCATCGATAGAGATCGTTACACCAGCTTTGGTGGCAAACTTAAAGCCGAGATCTTTAAGTGAGTTTGCCATATCGGCTGAGACGCAGGTGCCATACTTCTCGTAAATTTCCGAGAGCAGCGAGCCCAGCCGTTTCTTATCAACAGTGGTGTTGATGAATTCAAAAGGTACCTTTTTATCAGCGCTTCCCATAGCTTCCTCAGTTTGTTATCTATTTCCGTGATTGTTTGTGGGGGCAACGCCTTTCTGGCAATTGCCCCGGGGCTTATGGTGCCAGGAGCTAATTGAACGTGGCAATCGAAGTTCGAACGACTTCATTGAAGATGATACGTCCTGCTGTCGTTTCGATCATAACACCATTAACGTCACGCACTTTGATTTTGGCGTGCAGGTCAACGACGCCGGCATCGTAGCCCGAGCGTGCGTCTGCCATGCTGACGAAGCGCATACCGGCACCCCTACATACAGCCGGATCGTCACTGCCTGCTTTATCGATGGTGAGGTAATAAATACCAAGCACCATGTCTTGCGTTGGTGTGATAACCGGTTTGCCTGTAGCGGGCAAGAGTACGTTGTTTGAAGCCAGCATGAGCATGCGAGCTTCAGCTTGCGCTTCTAC
>Ga0182030_10004741_pt1 | contig 29034 bp, 26 predicted proteins | sample 812S3MmetaG_FD_121299 | JGI IMG/M metagenome (GOLD analysis project Ga0182030, IMG submission 121299) | Permafrost microbial communities from Stordalen Mire, Sweden - 812S3M metaG (Illumina Assembly) | ecosystem: Environmental > Terrestrial > Soil > Wetlands > Permafrost | place: Sweden...
CGCCGAGCGAGCGTCTGCCGCACCGCAGGTGCCCGGGGAAACCATCAACCCTTTGCGAGCGCCGGGCGCTCCCGGTCTCTCGCATTTGGAGACCGGGGCAAGCACGAACCTCCCGCGAGCGCCCAGCGAGCGTCTGCCGCACCGCAGGTGCCCGGGGAAACCATCAACCCTTTGCGAGCGCCGGGTGCTCCCGGTCTCTCGCATTTGGAGACCGGGGCAAGCACGAACCTTCTGCGAGCGCCCAGCGAGCGTCTGCCGCACCGCAGGTGCCTTGTTGCGCGTCTACAATCTAGAGAGATGTCCGACACACTTTATTTGAGTTTGTGGTACCCGAATCTGCGTTTGGCGGGCCTGGCAGACAAGTTGATCGCCGTGCTGGGTGCATTCGCCGAACATGGCGGCGAGCCGCGGGTGTATTCGGCCACGGTTTGGCCCGTCAGCTGGCGCGAAACGCCCCTCTTCCAGCAGGTCTACGGGCGCCGCGGAAGCCAGGGCGAAGCCGGCGCGCCCCTGGGGGCAGAGCCACAGATCGCCGTGGAAGAAACACTGGCCATGCTTCACGACGATTATGCTTACGAGTTCCAGATCGGCTTGAGCCTCTGGAACTTCGAGCCCGAACCCGCTGCGCGCTGGGCACGGGAGGCGCGGCTGGTGCGGGTCACGGGCTATGGACCTCTCTTCGACGACGGTGCGTACGAGTCTGATGGGCATATCCGCATCGACTTCGGTTCCGATGCGCCCTTCCTTGAAGAGGGCATCGAGCTGGATTCGGTGGCGGCGCGGCATGTGGAAGAGAATGTGCGCCAGCTGATCGAGCTGACGGCAGCGGTTGAAAAAGCATCCGGGGCAACAGCGCGCCTTCTGTGGAGCGAATTGGGAGAAAGCCTTGCGCAACGCCTCGCGGCACGCCTGCAAGGCCTCAGGCAATAGGCGGCATTCAGCCGGGCGCAGGCTTGCGATGCCGGAGGCGCACCGGCGAAACCTGCGCGGCTTGCAGCCCAAAGCCGGCGGAAAGGCGATCGAGGTAAGAAACTGACCTTCCGACTCACCATTGAACGGCTCCGAACCCTCGTGCTGGCTGCGGGCGTCCTGCTCATCGCGGCGCTGATTGCCTTTCTCGCCAGAAGCAAGCTGAAGAACCCGCTCAATCTGAAGGAACTGCCGCAGCGATTGGGCGTGAACATCACGCAGGACGCGAGCGGGTTCACCCTCGATCACTCCATGGGCGGCCATTCGCGCTATCGGATTCACGCCTCGAAAGTCGCCCAATACAAAGACAATCACGCCATCCTGCACGACGTGAAGATCGAGATCTTCGGTGAGGATGGCAGCCAGGCCGATCGCATTGAAGGCGCGGAGTTCGAGTACGACCAGAAAGCCCAAAAAGTCTCGGCGGCTGGCCCAGTCGCCATCACGCTGATACGCCCCGGAGTGAAACCAACCCTTGAGTCTCAGGGCTCAACCGGCAGTGTCGGGGCGAAGCAACCGCAGTCCAAAGCCGCCGAAAAGTCCAGGCCAACCCCGTTGGCTTCGGCGAAGCAGACCGCTGCCGGCGGCGAGATTCATGTCAGCACCAGTGGCCTGACTTTCGACACAAAAAGTGGCGTAGCCACAACCGCGGAACACGTCGATTTCTCCATGGTGCAGGGAAGCGGCAGTTCTACGGGCGCCACGTACGATTCGAAGGGACTGTTGGTGCTCGACAAAGCCGTTGTGCTAAACACCAGGCGCGGAGGGCAACCGGTGGCGATCCATGCCGAGCACGCGGAGTTCGAGCGAGAGTCCCACTTGTGCCGGTTGCACGCGGCTACTGCCGACTACCGCGGCGGCCACGCCACTGCAGGTGATGCCAATGTTGTGTTTCGCGACGACGGATCGGCCGTGCGCCTTGACGCGACAAATGGCTTCAATCTGCTCACGGCCACCGGTGGTCACATTGCCGCGCCCATCGGCTCGTTGAACTTTGACGAGCACAATCAGCCAACACATGGGCGACTCGAGGGCGGCGTGCGCATGGACTCAACCCGCGACGAAAAAGATGGAGCCAGCCAGCGCCGTATGGGTGGCAGTGCGCCCACCGCCGACCTCGGCTTCAGCGCCAAAGGGGAGCTTAGCCATGCCCACCTCGAGCGTGGTGTCGTCATGGAGAGCGAGACGCTGAGCGAGACGGCACGTGGGCCGATGCGCGTCGACCGAAAGTGGCAGTCTCCCGTTGCGAACATTGCTTTCCGCGACAACGGGCACGGCCAGGCGGAGCCGGATTCCATCCATGGCACTGACGGCGTCGTGGTAACCGGCGAAAGCCAGCGTGGAAAGGCGGCGCCCGAGCCCTCGCGGCTTGCGTCCGACGACCTGACGGGGCAGTTCGGCCCCAATTCGTCGCTCGCGGCAATCCTCGGCGTCGGTCACGCCAGCATGGAACAGACGAACGCTGCAGGAGCACGCCAGACCTCGAATGGCGACAAGCTCGAAGTGCAATTTGCCCAGGGGCAGACGCGGGGGGACAAGGCCCGCGATTCCAATAGCTCCAACGAAAACGCAGAGATTCAATCAGCCTCCCTCGACGGCCATGTTGAGCTGACACAGACACCCGCGGCGAAACCGGGTGCGGCGACACCCACGCCGTTGCGGGCTTGGGCGGGCCGTGCCGACTACCAGGGATCTCCGGATGCTGGCCTGTCCGGCGCAACCAAGAATTCCGCTGCCGGAGGGGGAAGGCCAGCCGATGCCGGTGCTGGGTGGATGCACCTGACGCTTCATCCGCGGGTGGAGGACGGCGGCGTCGAGATCACGGCCGACAAGATCGATGTCAACCATGATTCAGGAGACGCACTCGCTCATGGAAACGTGAAGGCCACCTGGCTCTCCGCGGCAGAGACCGCAAAGGCCGCAACCACTCTGAGTGTTCGCGGAACCGGCACAGCAGCCGGCAACCCGAGCCTCGGCGGCCAGGGGCCCGCACACGTCATCGCCGACGACGCAGAGTTGCGCCAGCCTCCCGGCGGTTCCAGCATTGCCACCTTCCGCGGGCACGCGCGGCTTTGGCAACAGGCCAACTCTGTAACCGCCCCGGTCATCGTGCTCGATCGTGGACAGCAAACGTTATCGGCCCAGAGCAATAATCCCGCGGAACCCGTGCGCGCGGTCTTGCTCAGCGCAAGCGGACTGCCCATGGGCGACGCGCAGTCTTCAAACGCCGCGCAAGCTCCACCGGTCAGGCCACGCGAGCCGTCGGTGATTCGTGTGCATGGCGGCGACCTGAACTACTCCGATGCCGAGCGCAAGGCCGTCATGCGCGCCGGAACGCTGAACGGCGTGGTGGCGGAGACGGGTTCGGCTACCTCGATTTCAAACGAGGTGGAACTCCTGCTTCTGCCGCCGGGAAACCACGCCGGCAAAGACGGTGGCTCGGCCCAGGTCGACCGCATGACTGCGCGCGGTCACGTCGTGATTACCTCCGACGGACGCCGCGGAACCGGCGAAAAGCTTGTCTACACCGGGGAAGATGGGAATTACGTATTGACTGGAAATTCAACCGCTCCGCCGCGGATGACGGATGCCGCGCGCGGCAATGTCACCGGCGAAGCTTTGATCTTCCATAGCCGCGATGATAGTGTCACCATCGAAGGCGGCGGAGGCAGAACCTCAACCCAGACCACAGCGCCAAAGTAGGGGCGCACTTGAGCAAGAGATAAATGGATACGTTGATCGCTGAAGGGATTTGCAAAAGCTACAAGGGACGCCAGGTCGTGCGCGGCGTTGATCTGCGCATCTCGCGTGGCGAAGTTGTTGGCCTGCTGGGCCCCAACGGCGCCGGCAAAACCACCAGCTTTTATATGATCGTGGGCCTGGTGCAGCCCGAGAGCGGCCGCGTCATGGTCGATGAAACCGAGATCACGCGCATCCCCATGTATCTGCGCGCGCGCAACTTCGGCATCAGCTACCTTCCCCAGGAACCATCGATATTCCGCAAGCTCACCGTCGAAGAAAATATTCTCGCTGTCCTTGAGGCTCAGCCCCTTGGGTATCGCGAGCGGCGCACGCGCTCCGAGCGTCTGATCCATCAGTTGAATCTTGGCCACGTGCGCACCACGCGCGGCTATGCCCTGTCGGGCGGCGAACGCCGCAGAGTTGAGATCGCGCGCTGCCTCTGTATTCAGCCCAGCTTCATTCTGCTCGATGAGCCGTTCAGCGGCATCGATCCCATCGCGGTGCTTGAATTGCAGAAAATCATCTTTGACCTCAAAGCCAGCGGCATCGGGGTGCTGATCACCGATCACAACGTCCGCGAAACCCTGAGCGTGACCGACCGCGCATACATCATTGCCGAAGGAAAGATTTTTCGCGCCGGTACTCCCCACGAGCTGGGTAACGACGTTGAGGTGCGGCGCGTCTACCTCGGAGAAGGGTTTTCTCTGGGCTGATGTCCCGGACGGCCCCGGCATGGGCACATTGAGTACTCAACTTTGTCAATGCCTCCTATGAGGAAAATGGGACACCAAAGTCCAGGCATTGATTCCCGATTCATTCATTGCCTAATCTGGCACGATGAACTGGTTCTAAACTAATTTGCCGCTGGTCTGAATTGCCGGGCGATTACACTTAGATCAGTTTCAAACGGGGAATCGCCGAAAGCATGCCACTCCTGCAACCCAGACTTTCGCTCAAGGTGTCTCAACGCCAGGTATTGACCCCTGGGTTGATGCAGATGGTGAGTGTGCTTGCGCTGAATAAGCTCGAGCTGAAGGAGATGATCGATGCTGAGATGGTTGAAAATCCCGTCCTGGAAGAGATTGACGAATCGGTTCCAATGCTGGATGAGGTCGCGGGCCGGCAAGAGCGTCAAGAGCGTCAGGAACGGCTGGAGCTGGATCGGCCGGATAGCACCACCCCCCCCGAGCCTGCGGCTCCGGCCAGGGATTCTTTCGAGGAAGTCGACTTCGGGTCGTACTTCAAGGACTACCTTGACCCCGGCTTCCGGACACAGCCGGAATATGAAGAGAGCGAAAAACCGTCGTTTGAGCATTTTCTCTCCCAACCTACGAGCCTTTCCGATCACCTGGCGTGGCAGCTGGGAGCACTGACACTTGAGGCACGCCTTCATGAGGCTGCCGGCTATGTCATCGGCAACCTGAATGAAGACGGCTATCTGTCGGCCAGCGAAGACGAGCTTGCCGCCGCCCTGCGCCAGTTGCCCGAAGGCCAGAACGAAGGCGAAGAGGCCCTGCTTTCGCCGGAGGCGGCCTTGGCCCTGGTCGCCCACGCGATCGAACTCGTACAGGAACTCGATCCCTCCGGGGTAGGCGCCCGCGACCTGCGCGAGTGCCTGCTGATTCAAATCCGCGCGCAGCAGCAGGAATTCAGCCATGTCTATGGGAGCGAAACCCAGGCGTTTGACGATGATCTTCCTCCTGGCTTCGAATCCGAGGAAGAGACCCAGATTGATGAACGCCGCCGCGCCATTGAAGTGGCCGCGCTGATTGTTGACCACCACCTGCAGTTGCTGCAAAAGCGCGACGTGAAAGATTTGGCCCGCGCCGCCCAGATCACCCAGCCCGAGGCGCATGCCGGTGTGGAATTCATCCGTACCCTCGATCCACGCCCCGGCCGCCAGTACAACCGCGAACAAACCAGGTTGATCGAGCCGGATGTGGTTTTCGTAAAACGTGGCGCCGATTGGGAAGTAGCCATGAACGAGGAAGACCTTCCCAGCCTCCGCCTCAGCTCCCGCTATCGCCGCATGCTGACCGCGCAAAATACCGATAAGGAAGTCAAGGATTACGTTAAAGAACGCTTCCGCTCGGCCATGCAGTTGATGCGCAATATTGCGCAGCGCAAAAGCACCATTCTGCGTACTTGCGAGGTGATTGTCCGCCGCCAGCGCGACTTCCTCGATCGCGGAGTTGAAGCCCTTCGCCCCATGATGATCAAAGAAGTCGCAGAAGAGATTGGCGTCCACCCCTCTACCGTGAGCCGTGCCGTAGCCAACAAGTACGCGCACACTCCCCAGGGCGTCATCGAGCTTCGCTTCTTCTTCTCTGAAGGCTCAAACGGCCCCGAAGGCGCCGATACCCCCCTCCTCGTGCTCAAGCGCAAGGTGCGTAAGCTCATTGAAGAAGAAAATGTGCGGCACCCCCTCACCGACGACCAGTTGGCCGCAATGTTACAGGCGCAGGGCATTCAACTGACCCGCCGCACCGTGGCCAAATACCGCGAAGATTTGGGCATTCCTTCCACCCACCAGCGCCGGCGCCGCGACGGTTGATCTGCCATTGGCTTTGGCCTGTCAAGCGTCATTCCTGTGAAATCCCCGTTGTATCTTGGTGAATTCATTAGTTATTCCTTGCCTTTCCGGCATTGAGCCGATAGCATCGCTTTGCCAAGCTGATCGAACGCTTGACGGTTGACGCGTTCATTACCCCCAAACACAACCCAACCGCATTCCCTTGGGAATGCAGCCGAGGCGTGCCAGAATCCGCGCGAGTCGTACCGGCGTCCCCCGGTCCGGAATCCGCCAAAATACGCAGCCCGGAAAGGAAAACGGCCATGAGGTACTTGCAAGTTCAATCGCCCTGGAATCTCGCCATCCCGGTCCCCAACCGAACCCGTTCTTCAAGAAGCACCGCACGCGGATTTCTTGCCGCGCTGGCGCTCACCCTCCTCTTCTGCGCTCCAGGCCGTGCGCAGGTTGACTGGCCTCAGTTTGGACAAAATAATTCCAACACGGCGGGCAATCATGAAGAGACCGTCATCTCGCCTGCTACGGTTGCCAATCTCCAGGAAAAATGGAAGTTCACCACCAAAGGCGATGTCTCCGCACGCCCGGCCGTTGTCAGTGGCGTTGTCTACTTCCCAGACTGGGGTGGCTATCTCTGGGCGGTCAATGCCGCCACAGGGAAGGAAATCTGGGGCACGAAGCTCTCCAGCTACGTCACCAACCCCGCCACGGGTAAGCCCTACACGGGCTCCGTCTGGGCCCGCGCCACGCCCGCTGTGCGCAATGGGATGCTTTTCATCGGCCTGCATGGCGCCAGCGGATACTTTCTCGGTATCAATGCAAGCAACGGCAAACTCGTTTGGAAGACAAGGCTCGAAACAGTTGATCCCGATGCCGGCATCACGAGCTCAGCCAGCGTAAACGGAAGCACCGTATACGTCGGCGTGACTTCCGATCAGGAAGGTATCGAGGGCGGAGGTCCCAAGACCGCCCGCGGAAGCGTCGTGGCCCTCAATGCTTCAAACGGCAAGATTCTCTGGAAGACCTATATGGTTCCCAGCGGGTACACCGGCGGAGCTGTCTGGGGAAGCAGCCCCGTCGTCGATACCACGCGTGGGCTCGTCTATGTCGCAACCGGGAACAACTACACCACCCCGTCGGCCTCGGCATACGTGAGCTGTATCAAGTCGGGCAAAACCGCAGAAAGCTGCCAATCGTCGACGAACTACGCCGATGCCATCGTCGCGCTAAAGACCAGCAGCGGCGCGGTGAAGTGGGCGAAGCGCCTTGAAGAGTGGCCTCAGGACAATGGTCAGAGCGGCAGCGATTACTCCAATACCTCCTGCTCGCATAGCGAGCCAGGCTGCCCCACGCCGGAGGGTCCTGATTTCGACTTCGCTTCAGCCCCCAACGAAATTACCTACACCAGCGGCAAAGGCACCGCAACCATCATCGGCGCCGGTCAGAAGAGCGGACTTTACTACGCCCTCGATCCCAGTTCGGGCGAGATCCTGTGGCAAACGCAGGTAGGGCCCGGGTCACACGGCGGCGGCATCATGTGGGGGTCGGCGACCGACGGACAGCGCATCTACGTCGCGATTGCCAATCGCACCGGAATCTCCTATTCGGCCGGCAGCGCGGGTTCGTGGGCCGCTCTGAATCCTGCCAATGGCGCGATCTTGTGGCAGGTTCCCGACCCGTACGCGGCGGAAGGCGTTGGCCCGGTCTCGGTCGCCAACGGCGTCGTATACGTGTCTTCAACGGCCGAAGGCGCAGCCGACAAAAACATGATCGCCCTCAGCGCCGCAAACGGAGAGACGCTTTGGAGCTTCGCTCCCGGCGTCACAACCATCGGTGGGGCCTCCATCGTGAACGGCGCGGTGTACTGGGGCACCGGGTATGCGCGCACCGGTACAGGCGGTACGAACTCGTTCTATGCGTTCACCATCGGCGGGAAATAAGGGTCGCAACTAGCGGGAATTCCAGCGCAACTCGAGTGGATGTTCCATCTGCTCGAGTTGCAACTGGAGATAGCGGTCCCAATCCTGCACCGTGGGCATATCCGCTTTCGACCACCCGGATCCGGCGAGATACTTAAATGGCTCGCCGGAATGTCGGCTAAAGACAACCAACGCATGTCCCGCCACTGCCAGAGTGCGGGCGTGTTCCTCCCGCGCGGCCACTATGCCCGTAGCAATCCGCCCTGCGGACGCCGTTTGCGGCGTGTCCCACACTGAAGCGACGCTGCCCGGCGCAGGAAACGTGGCATCAGCCCCTTTGTGCACCGCAAGTCCCGCGGCCAGTTCGAGCGTCGATACTCCTTCAAACGTATAAGTCGATTGAATCTTGTTCATATGCGTGCCGGCATCAAGAGTTATACGCTTGGTCTCTGTGACCATAGTTCCGTTCGCATTCCATGGAGCGTAGGTTACTTCAAAGGCAAAGCGAATGGGCCCATTGCCAAGAATAAGTAACTTCGTGTAATTCTTCGACACAATTAACTTATCTCCGGCAAGCACGCCAGTCCCTCCGCAGCCGCGGCTGGGGCCCACTTCGTAGGAATCTAGGCCCTGGCCATTGTCGACATGGTACGACAAAGAGGAGTTATGGGTTCGAGCGCCTTCCGCGTCGCGTCTATAGAAACTGTCGATAACAAAGTTAGGAACGCGCTTCGACCAGACATCGATTCCGGAAGTGATTTCCCCCGAGGCTTCAAGAGCCGGCCCGTAGATTCGGTAAGCCGTTTCTTCGTTCTCCCAGGCAAAGTCGTCTTTACGCTCCGGAGCTTCGCGCCCGAAGACCAGCGCCTCGGACATTGCCGCCGCCGGCTTAACGCGAAACCGGATGCCCTCGGAGCTGCGCGCCGAGGCGCACAAGCACTAGAAGCGTGTCGGGAGGTGCGCCGTACGTGGCCGAGAAGAACTGGTCGGGTAGGTGCTGGCCGGTCTTCGCGTCTTCGGCCACAATCGCCGGGGCTTGCACCGGCCCTGCATGCAGCTCGTCGAGTACCCGCTGGAGCGGAATCTCGATCACTTCCTGCCTGCGATCCACATTCAGCGGATTCACAAGCGTCAGCACTTGCCCGTACGCTGCGCTTGAAGCCAAAAGAAAAAGTGCAGCCTTCCATGCGCCGCCAGGTTTCACTCCGACCCCCCAAAATGCTCAGATCGTTATCGCGCCAGCCGGTCGACTTCGGACCCTGCCAGCAGAAAGGCTCCGGTGCCAAACACGTAGCTCGCATCCGCCGTGTAGTCGCCCGGCGCCGCGCCAATGGGCTGGATGCACCCAAACCTGCCGTCGGCATAAATATGGGAGAGAAGCCCTGCCCAGCCCTTTTCGATGACAGGCAGATACCGCCCGCGGTCAAGGGTTCCATGATTCACACCCCAGGCGAGCGCATACACAAAGAATGCCGAGCCGGAGTCCTCGGGGAGCGGATACGCCTTCGCGTCCAGCAACCCGGGACGCCAGAGGCCGTCGCTGCCCTGAAGCGAAGCAATCTCCGCGGCCATCTCCTGCATCTGGGTGACGAATTTCCCGCGACTCGGGTAGTCCGCAGGCATCTCCTCAAGCACGCGTGCGAGTCCAGCCATCACCCATCCGTTGCCGCGCGACCAGAAAAGTCCATTGCCATTGCCTTCGTGTTTGTTCAGAAACGAGGCATCGCGAAAAAACAAGTGCGTCTTCTGGTCGTAGAGCAGGTTCGACGTAATCCACCATTCGCGGTCCATAAAGTCGAGATACTTCCGGTCGCCGGTGATCGTTGCCAATCGTGCCAGTACCGGCGGCGCCATGAAAAGCGCATCGCACCACCACCACAACGGGTGGTCTTTTTCGTCCCGCAGTTCGATCACCGCATCCATGCGCTCCCGTGTGGGCGTCAGCATGGCTTGGTCGTGAAATTTTTCATACAGCGCGAGATAGGCTTGCCCGATCGCTTCGTCGTCGGCGTGCGAAAGCCGCGGCCCGAGCTGCCATTTGAAGTTTTCCCCCATCTGCCGCATCGCACTCCGGTAGGTCCTTCCACCGGCAGCTTCAGGAACTGCCATGAACCCGGCATACAGAGCCGCAAAGGTCCAGTCCTGGTCGAAGTACGGTTGCGATCTCTGCAACTCCCAGGCCGCCACTTTGCCGACGGCGTGTTCCACATCGCGATGCGTGAGCTTTGCAGAAACATCGGTTGCCAACGGCGGAGCCAATGCCGGTTCGTCGCCAACATGGGGGCTCTGCTGAGCAAGCATCGGCATCGCGAGCAGGCCGGTCGCGGCGCAATCGAGAGCAAGTCGCCTCAGCGTTCCGAAAAGTCCAGGGGGAAGGCAGATTTTTCTCATGCGCTCCTGCGGCCAATGCGCGCGGAATCCAGTTCGCATTCCAAAGTAAACGATAGGGATGCGAGTGTCTACAGACTGTGCCACTACCGTTCCGCGGCGCTTCGTGCCTCCAGACCTGCAGCATTAGAACTCGTTCAAGCCATCCACATTTTTCTCGCTTATCCCGTCTCCTTCTCCAAAGATCTGCCTTTTCTCTCAGCCCGGATTCTGCCTCGATTCTCATCGCCGCGAGCCGGGGGAATATACTGACCTGTCTCTCCCTTGAATCGGACAGCCGGTCGGGTGATCGGCTGTCATCGAGAGATAAAGGTTCAACGCCGTTGAACCGGGCTTGAAGAAGAAGGGTCACCCCGGCCGACCGACGCGCCGGGAAACAAACAAAGCGGAGGCTGACCATGGAAGTGGAGTTCACCGCCAGGCAAGGACGAATCTCCAAGGCTCTACGCGATCAAGCCGAAGAGGGAATGGAACGCATCGCCCGTATTTTGGGCAAGACAGCCCACGCCAGTGTCACGTTTGGCGCGCAAAGGCACCTGCAAATTGTAGAGTTGACCGTGCAAGCGAGAACCCAGAAGTTTGCAGCCACCGGGAAAGCTGCAACCCCGGACGCGGCGCTCAAAGAGGCCGTCGAGCACGCGCTGAATCAGGCGCGCCGCTACCGCGATCGCAGACTCGATGGAAAACGCCTGCCAAAGAAAGAAAAAGTGATGACCGCGCCTCCCGTAACGCGTCCCAAAGCGCGAGATGCGCATCCTTCCGCAGATGCCGAACCGGCGCCCCCAAAATCCAGACCTCGAGCGTCCATCGCCGTTCACTCCTTTCCCAATCGAGCCACGATTGTCGAGCCACATATTCTCAAGAGCGCTGAGGCCATTTCGCTCAAGCCTATGACCATTGAAGAAGCCGTGAAAGATACGGAATTCCGCGACCGCGATCTGCTCATTTTTCGCAATCCTTCCGGCGTCATGTTCGTTCTTCATCGGCGCCGCGACGGGGAGATGGAACTGGTAGAGATTTCGTAAGCGCGTGGTGCCCAATTCGGGCCGGCTGAGGCGCGCCGAATTCACCCGGTCAAAGCACGGTCGCAGACTGACTTGCGCACGATCAGTGGGTGAAAAACGACCGCGCCTTTGGCCGTGATGTGTTATGTACTTTGGTTCCTCTGGATACCCGGTTTAGGGGATGGGAACGAAGCCTCGTCCGACATACGATTCCAGATATGGCTACACCAATCTGGAGAGCCGTGAACGCGCCGCAGGATGACTCTGAAGGCGCAGCATTCGCGGCGGGGTCTTGCGAGACGACAAACTTGAACTTACCCGAAAATTCCGATTCAAAGCCGCAGCAGGAAATTCTGGACGCTCTGCCTGTTCTGATTTTCCTGGAGCGCGCCGGTCAAGTGGTGTACGTCAATGCCGAGGCGCGCCAGATGATCGGCGTCGGCGAAGCCGAGTGGGTGCAGCGCCCCGTCGAAGACGTCCTCTGGGGATTGTTCCCGGGCACGGCCGAGCCGCAGACTCACCTCATCGGTTCTCACAGCGGCAGCCCGTTCCATGCCACGCTGCCCACCCGCAACGGCCGGCTCCTTTCGGTCGAAGGAATTTATAGCGTCTTGAACGCCGAGTTGCACGAGGCCATCATCGTCGCGCATCCCAGCGGACGCGTGAAGGCGCCGAAGTCGCGCTTGATGGAAGATGTTCTCGCCAGCATCCCGGAAGCCGTCGTCATTGTGCACTCCGATCACGTGCTCTACACCAATCCTGCCTTCACGCAAATGTTCGGATATACGGCCGAAGAAGCCAGCGGCGAAAACCTCCGCGAACTCATCGTTCCCGACACGCGGCATCATGAGCTCACAATGCTTGAAAAGCAGGTGGATCAGAAGGGCCGCATTGCCGTTGAGACCGTTCGCATGACCAAGGATGGCGACCTGGTCGATGTCGCGTTGGTTGTCGGTCCACTCAAAGTGGACGGAGCCAGCGTCGGTTACGTGCTCAGTTTCAGAGACATCAGCGAGCGTATCGAGACTGAGGCGAAGGTGCAGCACGACGCATTGTTCGATGTGCTGACAGGCCTTGCCAATCGTACCCTTTTCCTCGACCGGTTGACCCTCGCGTTGTCGCGCCGCGCTCGCCGCAGAGATCAAAACTGCGGCGTGCTGCTGCTTGACCTGGATCGCTTTCGCGAAATCAACGAGGCGCTCGGAGAGGCCGTAGGCGATGCTTTGCTATCGACTGTGGCCGACCGGCTTCGCCAGTCCCTGCGCCCTGAAGACTCCGCGTCGCGCATGGGCGGGGACGAATTCGCAATCCTCATCGAGGGCATCTTGAATGAAAGCGATCTCGAAGGCGTCGCCTGCCGCATGCTCCATGAGTTAGAGCAGCCCTTCGAGATTTTTGGAAGCCTGATTCGCATGAGCGCCAGCGTTGGCATCGCCATTGCCGGCCCCGAGCACAAGACCGCTGCCATGCTGGTGCGCGACGCGGATTTTGCCATGAACCGCGCCAAAATGGACGGCGGCGGCTGCTCCGAGGTCTTCGACCCCGAAGTCGAGATGCCGCACAAGAAAACGCTCCACGATCCCGAGCGCGAACTGCGGCGCGTCCTCGAAAAACGGCTGTACGAAGTCTGGTATCAGCCGATCTATCAGCTGGACAGCGGAAACCTTGAAGGGTTCGAGTCCTTACTGCGCCTGCGCCGCCCCGATGGCTCCATCGAGAGCTTTCGGCGTCTGCTCGGCGTGGCTGAAGATACAGGCCTATCGATCACGCTGGGCCGCGAAACCATGGACACCGTGTGCCGGCAACTGCGGAACTGGGCAGATGGCGTGACTTCGCGCGATTTGACGCTCACCCTGAATTTGACCGATCGCCAGTTCTACCATCCCGAAATGCTCAAACAGCTGCGCAAGGCGCTGTTGGTCAATGGTGTCGACCCCAACCGCCTCTTGTTTGAAATTGCTGAGGGCACGATCAACCAGAATCTCGAAGCCGCCTCCACCGTTCTTGAAGGCATGGCGGAATGCAAGGTCCGCATTGCCGTCGATAACTTCGGGGCGCGCTTCGCTCCACTGAATCATCTCGCCCGGCTGCCCATCGATGTGATCAAGCTTGCTCCGCGCCTCACCGCTACGGCTACCGCGCAGGGGCGACCGGCCACCGTACTCGAATCGCTGGTACGCCTCGCGCAGTCGCTCGGCATGAAGGTCGTCGCCCAGGGAATCGAAACGCCTGAGCAGTTATACGCACTGAACCGCCTGGGCTGCGAACTCGGCCAGGGACACCTGTTTTCTTACGCCCTCGAGCCAGGGAAAGCAACCATTCTGGCAGGATCGGGACAGTGGTCGTTGGCACAGGGAGCTTGAAATGCTCGCGCAGTGTAGGATGTTGCTCATGACGTCCCCGAAACGCGCGACCCAGGGGCGAGCTGCTGCCAAGCGAGCCAAGAGCTTCAATCTTACGGAAAAAGAGCTTGTCATCGTGACCGGAATTTCGGGCGCCGGCAAAGCCTCGGCCCTCAGGGCATTTGAAGACCTGGGCTATCATGCCGTCGATAATCTGCCACTCGAGCTTCTGCCCGAATTCGCCGGCCTCGTAGGTAAATCAAAAGACGTTGCCAAGGCCTCCATCGTGGTCGACGTGCGCGAGGGCGTCACGCTCGACCGCCTGCCTGAAATCCTCATCGACATCCGCAAAATCATTCCTACCCGCGTTGTCTTTCTCGATGCGCAGGATGCCGTGCTGGTGCGCCGCTACTCCGAGACGAGGCGTCCCCACCCGCTGGGCCGGTCCGAAACAGTTTCCCGCTCCATCGTCGAAGAACGCCAACTGCTCGACCCCATTCGCAACCTGGCCGATACGCTCATCGATACGTCCACCTTCAACGTCCATCAACTCCGCGCCAATATCCTCGACCGTTTCGGCCACGACGAAGACCAGAGCAAACAGCTGCTTGTTTCGTGCCTGAGTTTTGGATTCAAGAATGGCGTTCCACTCGATGCCGATATGGTCTTCGATGTGCGCTTCCTGCCCAATCCGCACTTCGTTCCGGAGTTTCGCAAGCTCACGGGCCTCGATCCCAAGGTGGCCGCGTATGTTCGTAAATTCCCGCAGACGACCGAGTTTCTGGGCAAGGTGACCGACCTGCTGCTCTACCTGCTGCCCCACTACGTGCAGGAAGGCAAGAGCTATCTCACCGTCGCATTTGGCTGCACCGGCGGTCAGCATCGCAGCGTCATGATGGCTGAAGAGATGAGCAGAAAGCTGAAGAAATCCGGCTACCAGGTAAAGTCCATCCACCGCGACATGCCGCGCTGATTCTGCCAAATCTCAAATTCTCACCAGTAACCTACGGCGTAGATTGTGTCCTGGGCAAATCGTCCAGCCACGCCTCAAGCGTAAGTCGGTACTGTGCCATCGTGTCGTGCGACTCCGTAAGCCAGACCTGCTTCTTGCGCGCGGTCAGCAGCTTATAAACTTCTTCGAAACCCGGCCGCGGCTGCGCGTTCGCTCCGGTCCGGACAAACCACAAAGAGGGAATCAGCACCTGTGCGGCTGCCTTCTCAACATCCCATCGATCCCGCACCAGCAGATGCGCAGGCACCAGTTTCGCGCGCGGGTCATCGAAGATCGCCTGCATGGGTTCGTCCATCGGCGCATCAAGAATCACGCCGCCCAACTCCGCGTTTTCTGCGGCCACTTCAAGCGCCAGGTTCGCGCCCAGTCCCTGGCCATACAACAAAATCGAGTGCGCCGGGACATGGCGCGTGGCTACAAGATAGTCGATAGCCGCTTTCGCATCCTCGCGCAAGTGCGCCTCGGTCGGGCGTTCGAAGACACTCTGTCCGTAGCCGCGATAGTCAATAGCCAGAATATTGAGCTGCGCATCATGCAACGGTGCAAGCTGATCCACGCTGTCCCCGAGGTTTCCGTTCGCGCCATGAAGATAGAGCACGGTGAACCTGGGACTCGTACCGCCGGGAATCCACCAGCCTTGCAGCTTCGCCGTGCCCGCTGGTGTCGCATCGAATCCGATTGGATCAAAGGGAAGCCCGAGGTCCTTGGCCGGTGTTCGCCTCACCGCCGACGTCGGATGATAAAGCAATTGCCAGCTCCCTTGCCAGAACAGCAGGCACAGGGTCAGCCACGTGCACATCGCAGCTCCCGCCACAGCAATACCAACTGCCTTCAGCATCCAGCGGCCCGAGACCGTCGGCGGTGCGGAGCGCGAAGTGTGCGGCCTCTGTTGAGGATTTCGCTGGCCGGACGGCCTGGATGTGGATGGGTTTCGCGGCATCGACTTCATCTTTGTTGAGCTTCGGCATTCATGGCGCGCACTCCGCAAGCGGTGCTAATACGGAACCCACTGCGGCAATCCTCTTTTGCAGCCGCGCCTCCACTTCAGCAAACAACCCGTCCGGCAACGCATCGGCGTTCAAAGCACGGGGCGCGCCGCACACGGTGATTGGTTCTGTCTTTACCTTGATGCTATGCAGAAGATCGGCATCGCCATACATTGCAACGCCCCCGATCATTACAAGATCGATATCTGTGATCTTTCCATGGGCGATCGCCGCGTACGGGTCGCTCATGCTCGATGCATGCACCAGGAAGAGATCGGCGAGCATCCCCGGCTCGATGCGGCCCACCTTGTCGTCAATGCGTGCCATGCGCGCAGGCACCGATGAGCCCATCTCCACAAGTTGCCGATCCGAAAACAGACCATCCAGATTCTCACGGTTCACCCGCGCCGCGTAGCGAATTTCGTCGAACAGGTTGTCCGATCCCGAGGGCGACCAGTCGGGAGCAATCGCCATCGACACTCCTTCGCGAAACGCAGCGGCCACGTTCGCTGTCACACCATAAAGCTCGAAGTTCGAGCGCGGCGACCATACCATCGATGCTCCGGCCCGATGCACGCGTGCCAACTGGCTTGGCGAAAGGCCGACCCCATGAATCAGAGCCGTATGCGCGGTGAGCAGACCGCGCGCATCCAGCATATCCAGCTCCTGCGCAGACTCGGCATCGGTCGGCAAGCCTTCCGCAATATGAATCGCCAGCAAATCGATGCTGCCATTGCCAATGCCTTGTGCAATCTGCGCGGCGCGGTTCGCATCCATATCCCGAGGTAGAATCCCAATCGAGTTGACGATGCGCTCGTGCCCTTGCCCTGTCCCGTAGAAACCCGTGAACACATCGAGATTGCGCACCAGCCCTCGAATGCAATCGGGCAGCGGCTTCGAAGTGTCTCGGCCTGAGAAACCGATCATCGAAGTCACTCCGCCGATCAGCGCCTTCACTTCAACGTACTCGTCGATGTCGCAGAACGTATCTCCGCCTGCCGTCAACTGGTGCTGCCGCTCTTCGAGTGCAGCCCGATACACATCCCAATCGCGCCACGCGTAGCGATTGGGAAATTTGTGCCCCGGAGTCCAGCGCGGGAACACATTGAATGACGGATGATTGTGCAAATCGATGAAGCCGGCAAATACGTAGTCGCTCGTATCGAGAGCCGGCACACCGGGAAGATCTGGCCGCTCGCGTTCAATGTGCAGAATGCGCCCATTCAGAATGTCGAGCCATCCGTCCCGGAGTACGCCATCCGGCGTGACGATGTTGCCGCGCAAAAGCAGGTGCGTGGACTCCTGAGCGCGAAGATGCACCATCCCCAAAAGGATCGTGCAGACAAAAAGCAAAGTCGTCAGCGCGCGCAGAACCGATCGGCACATAGTGTTTTCATGATGACACACGATTGAGATCAAACCACGCGGCGCACTCCGGGCAGCCGCACCAGCGGATCAGACCAGAGCCAGCTCGCCACGCAGGCAAGCGCGCCCACCACCGCAAATTTCAACATTGCCGGCGCGGTCCAGACATGCAGCAACAGCGCAATCGCTACGAGCACCGGCGGATGAATGATGTATACAGCGTATGCGCGGCGATTGAGCCAGTCCCAGAAGCGCGAGGGCCGGTTCATGTACTCCCTGAAAATCAGCAGCCACGCCGCAATCAAGCCCCAGGCCACAAAGGGTTCCCAGAAGGCGTAGAGGACAGCAGGCCACGTAAGACCGCCGGAAAAATTCGACTTCGCTCCCGCATTCGTCGACACAACATAAAGAATCGCCAGCGGCATCGTCGGCCACGCAAATAGGGCAACGAATAGCGCCGGCCGCGCCGTCTTCCATGTAAGCTTGCGCAGCCAGTCACTGCGTGCTGCGGCGATGCCCACGGCAAAAAGAAAAATGTACCCGGCAAAGTAACCAAGCTGAAGCCCAAACACATTCTTGCCCACGGGAACGAACTGACGAATGGCAAGTGCCGCGGCCCCGATTGCGAGCGCGCTCAAGAGCCACATGCCTGGACCAGGAACCGGCCTCAGCTTGCGTCGCCGCGTATCGCCGGGGCTCGGGCCGAATACCGCTCGCAACCCGCAGTATCCCAGATCGAAAATCAACAGCGCTTCTGCAAACCAGAGCGGCCCATTGATGAAATCCTTCCGCTGCCAGAGAACCTCGATCGTCGGCCAGAAGCCATCCCCCCGTGCGGCCGTCACAATTGCCGCCGTCAGTGGCCCCAGCACAAGTCCGAAAGCAAGCAGAGGCAACCCCAGTCGAAGGAAGCGATCGCATAGAAATCGCTTGTACCCCTTGCGTTCCAGCGAGGGCGGCGTAAAGTACCCCGCCAGCAGAAAAAAGAATCCCATGAAATAGGCCTGGTTCGTCGAAACAAACAGTGTCAGCAGTACACTGCTCAGCGAGCCCGACGGTCTCAGTTCGGTCCAGAACCATCCGCCCGGCGCGCCATAGGTGATCGCCGTGTGATGCAGGATGACCATCGCCGTCATCACGCTGCGCAGCCGATCAATATAAAAATCCCGCTGGACCATGCGCCAATCGTACACGCTCGGCCAGCGGGATTTCGTAACGTTCCACTCGTTAAATTGTCAGTACTTCACGATGGCAGAAAACGAGTCCGGCTTCAGACTCGCGCCGCCCACCAGCGCTCCGTCAATCTCTTCTTTGCTAAGCAGGGCCGTGGCATTGTCGGGCTTCACGCTGCCACCGTATAGAATCCGGATCGCAGCGGCAACGTCGGCGCCCAGCAGTTTGGCGACTTCACCGCGAATGATCGAGTGCGCCTCGGCGGCCATCTCCGGTGTTGCCGTCTTGCCCGTGCCAATCGCCCACACCGGCTCGTAAGCGATCACGATCGGAGCAGCGGCCTCAGCCGTGATGCCGGCAAGCGCTCCCGTAATCTGCGTCTTCAGCACTTCGGCCGTCTGTCCGGCTTCGCGCTCCGCAAGCACTTCGCCGATGCAGACAATCGGAATCACTTGGTGCTTCAGCGCCGTGTGCAGCTTCTTGTTCACAATCTCATCGGTCTCCGCGAAATACTGTCGCCGCTCCGAGTGGCCAATGAGCGTATGCGTTCCGCCCACCGCCAAAAGTTGGCCCACCGAAGTTTCGCCGGTGTATGCGCCCTCTTCGGCGAAGTGAATATTCTGCGCTCCAACCGCCACATTCGATCCCTTGGCGGCATTGATCACGGTCGGGAGCAGAACAGGCGAGGGAAATAAAGCGATCTCATCGCGGTCGTGGCCGGCAACGAGCGGCAAAAAAGCATCGACGAACGCCTTGGCTTCAGCCGGCGTTTTATACATCTTCCAATTGGCAGCAATCAGGGCTTTCCGGGGCATTTTTCTTGAACTCCTCCGCCTGATTCTAGTGGATGGGGCAGCGCACACGGGTGACAGCGAGCACATCCGCCAGCCGAATCGGATTGGTGACCCTTTCGCGATTCACGGCGATTAGACAGTTGCTGCAACCGCTTCAACCCGGCTCGACACACGAATCATCTCGAGAATTGAATCGACCACCAGGTCGGGCTGATCCAGATGAATCCAGTGCGCGCTTGTCGGTGCAATCACCTGCTGCACGTTATCGCCGATGCGCTGCACGTTTTCCTCTGAAAGCGGCGTCGACTTACCGGGCGTCAACAGCAAAACTGGAATATCGTGAATCGGCTCGGCATCGCGCATTTCGCGCACGGTGTCCGGAACCGACTCAACGTGACTGCGCATGCCCGCATAGTATGCGGGACGCGACCAATGCGCTGCGACAACGGGCCATACGCCCTTGGGCATCTTGCCCACTTCTTCAGTCACGCGCTTGAGCACATGGCGTCCTGAAGCTCCGCCCGCTCCCGCCAGATGCCCTGACAGTGCGCCCGACCGGCAGAGCAGGGAAGTCACTGCCAGCCGCGCCAAACCGAAACGCGCAATCGGCACCGCGTAACCGGAAAGCTTTCTAATCTTGTCGATCTCCCGTTGCCTGCCAGGATTCATGGGCGGCCATTCCTCGCAGCGCATGGGATCCACGAGTACGATGCCGGAGACCTCTTCCGGATAGCTGAGCGCGTAGCGGCGCATTACTAGGCCGCCGAAAGAATGTCCCACCAGGATGAAAGGCGGTTTCATGCCTGCACGCTCCAGCAGGTCGTGCAGTTCTGCGGCGCAATTGGTGGGCGTGCGGGCTGAACGGCTCGGGCCGCTCCAGCCTAGGCCGCCCCGATCGTATGAAACGGTATGCGTAAAGCGGGCAACGGTCTCCTGAATGTGGCACCAGTTCAGGTTGGTGGCGGCAATGCCTGCTTCAAACAGCACGGTGGGCCCGCCTTCGCCCTTCTCCAGCAAATAGAGCTTGTGCCCTTCGCCAATGTCCACCCAGCGTCCCGGCGAGGCAAACCGGCGCCGATCCCTATGCGAACCAATCAGTTGGTAAAAGAACCCTACTGCTATAACCGCGGCTGCAACGACAAAAAGAGAGAGAACGATATACATAGACCTTCCCTGGAATCGGTTTGGATCGGGCTATCATAAGCTCCGAACAAATCGCGTCAAAAATGAATGATCCGGTCCGCGCCGAAATCCTCGAGGGTGAGTTTTGCTTTTGGGCTTCCGCGATTGATGATAAGCAATGTCGACCCTGCCTGACCATGTGTTTTTTCTTCAATCTGCGTCGCCGACCAAACTCCCTCATCATGCCGCAGCCCAAACGAAGTGTATTCCTTTACCGGTCCGTCCGCTTTGAGGGCCTTCTCCACATACACCGGGAAGTCGATCTTGTGGTCCAGCCAGGTGCGCACCTCGGCGTAATGCGTCTTATCGGCCGGCCCAGGCGTGCTCTTCACTAGATCGCAATCGTGGGTGCCCCAGCGCACCGATTCCTGGACGCTCTGCCCCGGCCACAAAAATTCCTGCTGCAGAAAATCCTCGTAACTGAATCCAGGCCCCACCGGTCCGTCATTCCACTTGTCGAACGGAATTGAGGCCAGTGCCTTATCGCCGGGGTGAGCAATCCGAATCGAGCTCTCGCCATTTTGCCGCATCTCCAGCAGAATGCGCGCCCGCGCTGAAGCTGGTGCCGTAATTTCAACTAAAACACGCAAAACCCCTGAGAAGTTGTGCGCTTTAATGGTGATATCTTCGCTCGTCCGCTTACCGCCGGGGTCCACGCTTACCAGCCGGCCAACCACGCGATAATCGGCATTGGCTATAGCTTGCCTCGGCCCCGCAAGGGCCGCCGGCGTGCTTGCGGCGTATGAAACAGGTCCACATCCGAGCGCGAATCCAAGCATTGCGCCAACGGCGAAATCCTTCATGCTTCGATTCTCCCGTCGCGGATGCGCACGTGCCGCGGCGCGGCATTGGCAATCTCATTTTCGTGCGTCACGATAATCAGTGTCATTCCACGCTGGTTCTGAATGCCGGTAAGAATCTCCATGATCCGGGCCGAGTTGACGCTGTCGAGGTTGCCGGTCGGTTCATCCGCCAGCAAAATCTCCGGGTGGTTCGCCAGTGCGCGCGCTATGGCCACGCGCTGCCGCTCTCCCGCCGACAGTTCGTTGGGATATTGGTACAGCCGATGTTCCAACCCCATCTCCCTCAGCAGAGCTTCGGCTCGTTCGGCCCGCGAGTTTCCATTTCCCGGCAATGCCAGCATCGGCACTTGCACATTCTCAATGGCGCGCAGCGTCGGCAGCAAATAAAAGGCCTGGAAGATAAAGCCCACATGGTGCGCCCGGTAGGTGTCGAGACCGATCACCGATCCCAAGGCTGCGTTCTGGAAGAGCACCTCGCCGCTGCTGGGCTTGTCCAGTCCGCCAAGCAATTGCAGCAGGGTCGACTTTCCGCTGCCGCTGGCACCGCTGATCGCCATATACTCGCCCGCATTGATCGAAAGACTGACACCCCGAAGCGCTTCGATCCGGCCATCGTCGTAGCTCTTCCGCAGGTTGCGAACCTCCAACTGGGGGACGGGTTCAGTCATTGCATCTCCGGCAGGGAAGTTGCGCAAGGGAATCCAAGGTTCGGCACAGTTTCAAACTAATCATGGCGCAAAGCCTCCACTGGAGAAAGATGCGCACCGCGCCATGCGGGATACGCTCCGGCAATCAGTCCCGACAGTACGGCGATGCCAAGTGCTTCCGCCAGGTCCAGCGCGGAGATTGACGAAGAGACGATGCTGGCGGTCTCCGGAAGCCGGGACAAGAGCCGCAAAGCCCCGTATCCAACACCGAGACCAAACATTCCCCCCACCAATCCCAGCACCACGGATTCGGCCTGGATGAGCATCATCACCCCGCCGCTCTTCCAGCCCAGTGCGCGCAAAACGCCAATTTCGCGAGTCCGTTCGAACACCGACATCGCCATCGTGTTGGCAATGCCCAGAATGCCTATAAGCAACGCAATCGACGATGTGCCCCACGCCACGGCATGTGCCAGGCCGACAAACTGGTTTTTCGTAGCCCAATCGTTCGCGCGCTCGGCACGCAGACCCGGCAGTGCTGCCTCAATGGCCTTCGCCACGCGCTTCAGATACGCATCTTCCGACTCTCCCGAAGGAGCGGGGCGCAGGCGAAGATGAAAGCCCGAAACCTTCCCTTGCAAACTCGAAATCTCCTGCAATTGATCCAGCGGCATGATCACCGCGCTTGCTTCCAGCGCCGATCCGCCATGATAGATGCCCGTCACCGTGAAGGCCTTGCCCTGCAACTCCAGCGTATCCCCGGTTTTCTTTTCCAGGTTCCCCGCCAATGTATCCCCAAGAATCAACTCCGCCTTGCCGTCCTCGAACCGTTTTCCTGACAGAAACGTTATTGAATTGAAATCGTAAGAGTTACCCTTCCATCCGAAAACAATCGCGTTAATCTCCGGCGTCAGGTCCATCATGTTGAAGATCATGGGCGTGGCCTGCTCCACAAAGGGCATCGCGCTGAGCTTGGTTCCCGCACGCTCGTCCAGCGACGTTTCAAGAAACGTCTTCTCCACCACCACCATGTCGGTCCCCGAACTCGAATACAGCCGGGCCCACTCATGCTCAAAGGACCGCGAAAACCCAACCAGGGCCACAAAGGCCCCGATCGCCATTGCGATTCCACCCAGGGTCAGCAAGGTGCGCAGGCGCCTGCGCCAGAGGCTTTTCCACGCAAAGCCAGTGAACGAAAGTTGGTAAGCCATGGTTGCCTGTAAGTCCTGTGGCGTGCAGCGTTCAGTCAAGCGCAAGTGTAGCGGGCGGGAGGACCGATGTCCAAGAATGCTCTGGAGATTAAGGGAACTTATCGGCTGCTAACACCACTCGAAAATCCTGGGCGAAAAAATCGCGTGGCACGCAGCCGCTCGCAAGCAGTTGCACACCGGATTTTGAGGGACGCAAAGCAAAGTTGCAGTTGTCAATCGATGAACGGTCCACAGCGTCTACGGGTAGGATGCGATATTCCCGCTCCTCGCCCGTATGACTCTGGTTTCCTTGATATGAAGCAGCCAGGTTTGTAGCCCACCGCTGGCGGGCCCAATCGGCGTGCTAGTAGCGGCTGCGCCCGCGGGCGTTGCCTCCACCCGCTCCGCCGCCGCCGCCACTGCCCTTGCGAGCCTGGTAGCAGTCGCGGCAAAATACCGGCCGATCCCCACGCGGTTCAAACGGCACCGTTGTCGGCTGGCCGCAACCCGAACAGATCACAGGAGTTCCCTGCGCTGGAGCCGAACGGTAGCCGGAGCCGCCCTGGTCGTTCTTCTTTGCCTGACGGCAATTCTTGCAACGCTTCGGGGTCGAATAACCGCGTTCCTGAAAAAACGCCTGATCTGCAGCTGTGAAGGTAAAATCCTGCCCGCAATCGCTGCACGTTAGTGAAATATCTCCGGCCATGGGTTTCCTCGTTGAGATTGTACAGCCCAATTTGTTTTTTTTATACAAGTAAAGTTTTTGAGGTGGTAAAAGCGGCTTCCCCCCTATTTGAACTCCTGCTACAAACCGCGCCAACCGTTCGCACCACGATATAGTTCTAGGAAGCGATGTACTTGCGCTCGAAAACTCCCCGGCCTGCGTCCCTGAAAGAGCCGCAATGACCGCCCCCGATCCCGCTTTCGAGGCCGACTGTATCCGCCGCATCCTGGCCGGCGAGGGGCACCTGTTTCATGCCCTCATCCGCCCCTGCGAGCGTTCCATCTTTTTTTTGCTCTTGTCCTTGCTCGGCGACGAGTCAGAAGCCGAGGACGTTGCCCAGGAAACGGCGATCAAGGTCTATCTAAATCTCAAGAATTTTCGCGGCGAAGCCAAGTTCCGCACCTGGGTGTTGTCCATCGCGCGCAACGAGGGTCTGGGCCGCCTGCGCAAAACTGGCGCCAGGCGCGAAGACTCCCTCGATGCTGGGACCGACGACCAGACCGGCGACTATACCCCTGCAATTCTCACCAGTTGGCGCGAAGTCCCCTTCGAAGCGCTGGAGCGCCAGGAATTAGGCGCTCTGCTGCGCCAGGCCATCGAACGGCTCCCCGCGATTTACCGTAACGTTGTGCTGTTGAGAGACATCGAAGAGATGGATGTGCGCGAAACTGCTGCGGCTCTGGGCATAACCGAGGGTGCGGTCAAGGTCCGATTGCATCGGGCCCGTACTTTGCTGCAGCGCGAGCTCGCTCCCAAATTGGAGGGGTTCGCCCCTCGAAGTAAGGGCCTGTTCGCATGGTTCAAAAGCATGAGGGTCGAGCCGTGAGAATCGACTGCAAACACGTCTGGCAGCACATCTCGGCTTACATCGATGCCGAGGTAGATGCTGAATTGCGCGCCGAAATCGACCGCCATCTCGAAACCTGCGAAATCTGCTCCGCCGTTCTCGATTCCACGCGCAATGTCGTCGTCCTCATCGCCGACGATCGCGTCTTTGAATTGCCCGCCGGCTTCAGCGATCGCCTGCATACCCGGCTGGAAAGAGAACTCCAACTGACGGGCTCCGGCTGACTCTTCCTGATGGGCTCCGGCCGACCTTTTATAGTTCGTTCGATCGAACGATTGGCGGCGGCCCGGTGCGGTGGATCTTTGTATGCGTCCAAGTTTCGAGCCCCACAAGAATCAGCGTGACGAGAGCCAACCCCACTTGCAGACGCTGCGAGCGTTTTTCCTTCCTGCTCAATTCCCGCCTGCGCCATTGCGCTGAGCCTCGTCTGCGCAGGCGCCAGATCCAGGCCAGCACGGCAAGATTCACCAGCGCCCCCACCGTAGCCAGCATCAGCATGGGAATTCGAATGGCATCCTGATGCCATCCCCGCGCCGGGGCATAAATACCGCTCACAGCGGCCAGCGCAGTAAGGCCAATCGCAACGCGAATGCCGCTGATGGCAAAGACCGCCGTGCACAGGCTTTGCAAAAGCGCGAGCACAAAGCTGGCGCTCCCAAAAGCGCGCACCGGCTTCGGCATTGCCGCGGCGTCTTCGCTCAATCCTGTACCTCGTTTTCCATGGCTCTTTAGACTCGGCCTCTTCCACCAACTTCAGGGTAGCGCACCCGATGAGCGTAGGCCAGCGCGCATGAACCTCTGGGTCCATAATCCGCATCACGCCCTCCGCGACCAATCCATCTGCCGTTGCGGCCCGTACTTTCAACGAGCGAAGTCCACAACTGAATTTTCTTTTCAGGGGTTCCGGTTTCCCTGTAACCTTTTGCGCTGGGCTTCACTCCTAGTCTGCGTGGTACGGAAATGCGGAAATGAGCACGACTCCGCAATGCGAAAACCGGCGGCACGAACCGCCCCAACCCCCCATACGAGGTCAAAGCATCATGACAAAAGAAAAGATCAATGCATTGCTCCTGACGGCGGCGCTCTCCGGCCTGATCGGCGGAACTTCCGTTGCGGCCAAGGCGGCCACCACCGGTTCACCCAACGCCAACAGCGTAACCGCCGGGCTGCTCTTCGCGGGCCAGGACAAGACCCCGCCTGCAAAGCACTCCTGTAAAGGCAAAAACGATTGCAAGGGCACCGGCGGCTGCTCCACCGGCGACCAGGGCTGCAAGGGCAAGAACAGCTGCAAGGGTAAGGGCGGCTGCGCAACCGACGGCTCCAAGCCCCCCAAGGCCTAGTCGCGGCTTCCCCGAGGGCGCGGCGGCAATAGATCATATCTCAACTTTCCGCAGCGCCCTCCAACCTGCAAGCCTCAGCGAATAGCGAACAGCCATTCCCTGATCTCTGATCCCTACCCACTACCCACTAACCACTGCTTTTCGGTGCTCTCCCATGTCCCGCAATCGCTTCAACGCGTACCAGGATCACGGCATCGGCATCGGCCTGCGCATTCCGCACTACCGTCATATTTTTTCCCGCAAGCCGGTGGTTGACTGGTTCGAAATCATCTCTGAAAATTTCATGTGCGACGCCGGCCGGCCGCTCGCTGTCCTCGACGACATCCTCGAGCAGTATCGCGTTGTGCAGCACGGCGTCTCCATGTACTTCGGCTCCGCCACTGCTCCCGATCCCGAGCACCTGAAGCGCCTGAAAACCCTCGTGCGCCGCACCAACACTCCATGGCTCAGCGATCATCTCTGCTGGGGAAGCGTCGACGGAACCTACACCCACGACCTGCTCCCGTTGCCGTATACATGGGAGGCCATCGAACGCACCGTCGAGCGCGTGCGCATGGTTCAGGATTATCTCGAAATCCCCATCGCCGTTGAGAATGTCAGCTCCTATGCCGCCTTCACCGATTCGAAGATGACCGAGTGGGAGTTCCTCACCGAAGTCGTGGAGCGCGCCGACTGCGGCATCCTGCTCGACGTCAACAATATTTACGTCTCTGCCATGAACCACGAGTTTGACCCGTTGGATTACGTCAACACTGTGCCCGCACATCGCGTCGCGCAGATTCACATTGCCGGACATTCGAAGTACGAGAAGTACATTCTCGATACGCACGACCATCCCGTCATCGATCCGGTTTGGGATCTCTATGCGCGCGCCATCGAGCGCTGCGGTCCCACCCCTACGCTCCTTGAATGGGACGAGCACATCCCCACCTTCGACGAAGTGCACAATGAAGCGAAGAAAGCCCAGCGCTATCTTGACAAGCACGCCGGCGTGCTCGCGGAGTCCGCCCAATGAACTTGGAAACGCTTCAGCGCGAAATGGCCGCAGCCGTGATGGCGCCCCTCACCGCCGACGAAGACATGCGCTCGCACGCTCCCGATGGGCGGCCCATGAGCGAAGTGGCCGCCCAGTTCATAGCGCCCAATAGTCGCCTCACCCCGTTTGAGCGTCTCGAGATTTACAACCGCCAGTACTGGTTCCGCGTGCTGAATGCGCTTGCTGAGGATTTTCCTGCCTTGCGTGCCGTGATTGGAGCGCGTGCCTTCGAGGCACTCTCCATCGACTACCTCATCGCACATCCAAGCCGCTCGTTCTCCCTGCGCAATCTCGGCTCAATGCTGCCCGAATGGCTCGTTGCTCATCCCGAATTCTGCACGCGCCGCCATCGTCTTGCGCTCGATGTGGCCAAGGTTGAGTGGGCCTTCGTCGAAGCCTTCGATAACGCCGAACGCACCCCGCTCACCCTCGACCAGATTGCTACCCTCGACGCCCATTCGCGCCTGGGCCTTCAGCCGCATCTGCAATTGCTGGTGCTCGAATACGCTTCCGACAACCTGGTTCTCTCGCTCCACAAGGAGCACATGAAAGGGGCAAGCGAGGCAGGTGTCAAACAGGAAGACGGCCCAATCGCTCCCGTTCAATTACCCAGGCTTCGTCGGCGCTCTACCTGGGTCGCCGCGCACCGCCTCGAGAATGCCGTCTACTATCGCCGCCTCGAGCGCGAGGAGTTCCTCACCCTGGCTGCTCTTCGCGATGGTGCAACCCTGGGCGACGCTCTCGAAGCTGGTCTCGCGCAGTCGAGCAAGCCAGGCTCCCGTCAGCCTGCCCTCGTGCAATCCTGGTTTACGCAATGGGCCGCCCTTCGCTGGATCTGCGCCCAGGACATTGAGTCGCTCCTCAATAACTGAAGCATTTCTGAATAGAATCACGGATTCGGTGCGCCGATTGATTGCGAGAAAGGATCCACCATGCCCCCTGCAATTCACCTTGTACGCAAAGCACACGGAGGTTTAAGCAAGGCCTTCGACCTGTTGCAAAGCCCGCTGCTGCTGGCTGTACGCCTCTATTGGGGATGGCAATTCGCTCAAACCGGCTGGGGCAAACTCCATAACCTGGGCCACGTTGCGCAATTCTTCGCCTCGCTGAACCTGCCCGCCCCTCATGCCACCGCACTCTTTATCGGCCTGGTCGAGTTTGTGGGCGGCATTCTCTTCGCGCTCGGCTTCGGTGCGCGCCTCGTCTCGCTTGTTCTCTTTATCAACATGACCGTCGCCTATTGGACCGCCGACCGCCAGGCATTCACAGGCATCCTCTCCGCGCCCGACAAGTTCTACGCCGCCGATCCCTACACCTTCTGGTTCGCAGCGCTGCTGATTCTCATCTTTGGCCCTGGAGCCTTCGCCGTCGATTGGTTCTTCACTCGCCGCAATCAGCGATAGCACCTGGCGATCTATATAAGCAGCGAGGCCGGAGCATCGCGCTCTGGCCTCCGTGTTCTTTTGCCCAATGCGGGTCAACAACACGTACGTAAAGAAACCATCATCGGGACCTGAAATTTTCCGTCCCCACTTTGCATGCAATTTCGGCCGCTCGGTGCACAATCAATCCAGATCAGTGGCCAAAGCAGGGTAAGTCGTCCAATTTCCCTGAAAATCTGGCTTGTAACTCCTTATTCATCTAGAATCTGCAAAAAACTCCTTTGGAATCAAGAATTTGGACGGAGGAGGCCTCGCTATCTAGCTGAAAACAGGGAATTTCTTTACAGAGATACCCTTTTTTTCTTTTTTTTCAAAGTCGATCCAACGCCTGATTTCCGCAAGCAGTGCTACAAGGCCGCCGCGAACAGACAGCAAGCAGACGGCCTTCAAGAGAACCCAACAGGGAGCACTTACTCAGGAATTGCTCGACTCGTCCATCAGAACGCGAACGTTGCGTTGAAGAAAATGCGGCGCGCCGCGGACCCTTGAGAGAAGATCCCGTTGGCAAGGCTCGTCGACTTGCCGAATTGCGGCCCGGGTCCGTAAAGACCGGTCGCCGTGTCCAGCGTCGGAATCACGCTGCCCACCGGCGTGCCGTAGTC
>Ga0182030_10004744_pt1 | contig 29029 bp, 23 predicted proteins | sample 812S3MmetaG_FD_121299 | JGI IMG/M metagenome (GOLD analysis project Ga0182030, IMG submission 121299) | Permafrost microbial communities from Stordalen Mire, Sweden - 812S3M metaG (Illumina Assembly) | ecosystem: Environmental > Terrestrial > Soil > Wetlands > Permafrost | place: Sweden...
AGCGTTAGCTTGGCCGGCAACAGCCAAAGCAACAGCACCAGCCAACAGTGTTAAATGCAATTTCGTATTCATCGTAAAACTTCCTTTCTAAAAACTCCATCGCGATGGAGATTACGGTTAAGAAAGCCCGAAACCAAAACGGTTTCAAAGCCATTTCAAAAGTCACGGACAAAACTTCATCCGTTACTGCAAGTGCAACCCGGCCATCTCTACCTTGCGTTTAGATCCGTGGCTTTCCGCCCCCGCCTCGCGACGGGTTTAGCTTGACAACTGACCACCCAAAATTCCTGTGCAGTCGAACGCCAATTTACAGAAATGTCATTACAAACTTTCGGTGTATATTTACGTCTGACATGAGCCGTTCAGACTATTTTTGCCGCCACCTGAACCAACTCCAAGTCGGCGAGAACAATAGCAAAGCAACATGAATAGAAAGATACATAACCAGTGCAAGAACTAGTCCGTTCGGACTATGTTTGACTAGTCCGTTCGGACCAATTTGGCCTAATTATTTCGTCTCGGGAAAAAAGGCGGTGATGTGTTGCCACTACCGGTAGCTCTGTAGGGTGGGCACGCTACCGCGAATTATTTATATTGAACATTCAGCGGGGGCAACCCGGCACCACTCCCGCTGAGACATATTGAATAACGCAGATTGGCAGAAGCCATGCATGCTGCGCCCGCCGTGCTGTCAAATTTGGTTTCCATCTGTGCACAGGTATTTGCATCATTATTGTGCATGATGTCGCAAAGATGTTGCCTGCTCTGCTCAGGAGTCGGTGCAGGCGGCAACACTATGGGCGGAGCCACTTGGTAGGCGGGCGGATTAGGATTTACAGGGGGTGCGACAGCCGCCGGTGCAGCCGAGGCAACCGGCGTGATGGCACTCGGGTGATAGTTGAATTGCCATTCTGAATAATGTTTTTTGCCAACAAGCGATTCGTTGCCTTTGGGAAAATTGTCTGTCTTGATCGGTGTGAGTTCAGACATGCTATGCACGCCGACAATGCCGCCGTCTGCTCCTTTGATCAAGCCCCATTGCGTGGTGCCGGTAAATGGATCGGCAAAAATCTTGCGCAAATACCGGGTAACGTTTGGATAACGTTTATCCAGCAACAAATCTTCCAGCTTCTTTGGGAATGGCTGCGTACCGGCGGGGGTGTTTTGATAGTAGGCCGTAATCGCGTTGCTGATCTGGTTACCGGAAAACAACAGTTGCTGTTCTTTTAAGCGTTGCCGGGTAGAACTCCAGACCGTGCCGATGCCAGCCAGCGTTACACCCATGATGGCGATTAGAATGAGCAGCCCAATATAGGTGAAACCGGTTTGACATCTGCCGGGCAGTTTCTGCAAAGTAGGGTGGGTACGCTGCTGTACCCGCAAGGAGTAGGCCGTGTCTGTAAGGGGATAAATCCCCAACAGCACACGCTCTGCCCACGCGGTAGCATCATGTTGAACCAACCTGCGTGGGCTAACGATGAAACTATTTGCCCGCCCTACAAAGCTACATAGTATAGTCACTCAGGGCTGCGGCGTGGTTTCATCCAGTATCTTGGCGATTTTTTCGGACAGTTGATTTCCGAATAGTAATTTGCCGTTGGTAAAAACGATACCGGGTGTGCCGTTGATCCAGTTCTTTGCGGCAATGTCGGCGATCTCTTTGATCGGTGTGGCGCAGTCTGTGTTGCTGTCTTTGGGTTCTTTTTGCAGCAATAGCATATCATCCCAAGCTTTGGCTTTATCCTTGGCACACCAGATCAACTGCGACTTGCGCAGGGCACCGGGATGAATTTCTGTCAGCGGTAACAGGAAGGTGTAGATGGTGACATCTTTCACGCCTTCAAGTTGTTTTTCGAGTCCCTGGCAATACGGGCATTCAGGATCGGAAAACAGCGCCAGTTTGCGCTTGCCATTTCCTTTTACGCGGATGATCGCTTTATCCAGCGGCAGGGAAGAAAAGTCGACCACGGTGATTTTGTCTTTTTCCTGCTGGGTGAGGTCTTGTCTGTTTTTCAGATCGACCATTTTCCCAAAAAATCCGAACTCGCCCTTTTCATCGGTATAAAAAATGTTGAAGCCGTTGGTGACAACCTGATACAACCCGGCATAGGGCGACTTGGTGATTGAAACGATCTTGATATCCGGTGATGTATCTGTAAGCATCTTTCTGATCTCGGCTTCTCCCGCGAAAGCACTGTAAGCGCTAACCATCAAGACCAGAGCGCCGGCGAGGCGGCTGAATTTAACCATTTTGTTCTCCTAATTTTGTTTCCTGGTGTGACATTAACAGGCCCATTTTCAGGCCCAGGGTAACGGCATGGCCGCGTGATTTTACTTTGAGTTTTTTCATGATGTTTTGCACATGGTTTTTTACTGTCAGCGGGCTGAGTTCCATTTCAGTTGCGATGGCTTGATTGGTTTTACCCGCCATTAAATAATGCAGCACTTCGTTTTCGCGCTTGCTCAAAACCATGGCATTGGGATAAAAGGCTTGCGCTTTGATTCCCTGCTGCGCGACCACGCGCGACAAAGTTGCTTCCAAAATAGGCACCAATACCTCAAGCAGGTAAGTGATGCGGGGGCTGAGTGCTTCATTGACGCGCGCAAAACAGAAATAGCTTTTAAGCTGCCCGTCCGGCCCTCGCAGCCCGTAGGAGGCGATGTTGCGCAATTCGCAACTTTCCAGCAACGGTATCCATGCCTCTTCGCAGCCGCCCATAATGACATCGGGACCCATCACACAGGGGCGCCCGGTCTTGCGCGTGAGCCCCATCAGCATCGTGAACAAGCCGTTGACCGGATCACATACCTCATTAAAGTGTTCGTTGCGAAAATAGCGTGTGCTTGAAAAACGATAACACCTCATTTTTGAATCCGCACCCGAAGTGATACCGCAAATTAATATCTCGTGAGACAAAAGATACTGCACCTCTCCCTGCACCCAGGTAAAAAACTGTTGTTCATTTACCACCCGCAAAGAGCGGTCAATCACTGCTGCCAAGCGTGAAGGATCTTCTCCGTCAAGCGTCATGTTGTCATGAGTGAAATTCATTGATATCGATTTATCCCTGTTGAGTCACTTTAGACTCGCAACCATCAATTGACCGCACCGGCATTGACCAGCAGCGGCACAATATCTTTTCTGCCCATCGCATCCGCCCAGTGCAAAAGTGTGTAACCATTGCTCACCCCCTGCACTGTCGAACCCGCCTGAATCAATCTTTTTGCGATTTCGTCGTAACCATTGAAGACGGCAAAATATAATGCTGTGCCGCCTTCTTTATCTCTCGGATTGGGATTTGCATTTTTTGCCAGCAGCGCTTCGACGTAATCGGCTCGCCCCAATTGAGCCGCCACCATCAGCGGTGTTTCGCCCGACTTGTTGGGCATATCCACATTTGCACCGGCAAGCACTAGGGTTTTCAGATTCTCATCCCGCTGCGCGCGAATTGCCCTGAGCAAAGGTGTTTCGCCTTCATGGTCAAGCACGTCGAGGTTGGCGCCGGCCTTGATTAGCATCTTGACGATTTCATTGTCGGCGCGCATTGCTGCGGCACCCACCGGCGTGAATCCGAGGCTGCCCAACACATTCACATCAACGTTTAACTCGATCAGTTGGCGCACCACATCGCGTTTGCTGAAATAAGCCGCCATCAGAATAGCTGTGTTATTGCCTTGATCCCGCGCGTTGGGATTTGCCCCTCTGGCAAGCAGAATTTTGAACAGTCTGTTATCACCATGCCGGGCCACTTCAATGAGATTCAGGTCGTCCACTGTTAATGCCATAGCAGGCATGATTGAAAGCAGCGGGCAAAGAATGAACGAAAAAACCAATGCCTTCTTACGGCAGAAACTACCGAATTTTTCCATTGGGTTAAACGTGACAAAAGTTCGGACAGCCCGCAATTTGTGTGTCAATTGTCCATTTTTCATATTATGGAAATCTCTATGCGAATGGGGAGGTGTAGCGGCATTTCCCGAATCTTCATATTTACCTGACTGATGGTGATGGTCGCGTAAAAAATAATTAAACTGTGCGTTTTTCATTTCAGCTTTTTCAAATTTTTCACAGCATGCGATTTTATTTTTCTTGCGTGTCACACAAATTAATTCTTTGTTACAAATTTATAACTGTAACTAGTCCTGTGGTGGTGATATGAGGACTGAAGACTGCGTCGGATGTTTGGTTATGCTCTATAATTCACAAGGAAAATATTTGATTGAATGTACTTTGAAAATTTGCCTGAAGCCGCGTGCCCAACCCTCTCTAGTCATACTGGCAATGCTGTTGCTGGCACCTGCTTTTGCACTAGCCAAGCCGGAAATATTATTGCCCCGCACCGGTCTGACTGCGGAGGATGTCGCTGTAATAATCAACGACGCTGATACGCAATCCGCAGAGGTGGGAGAGTATTACCAAAAGGCGCGCCATATTCCGCTTGCGAATATGATCCATGTGCGCTTTGCGTCGGGTAATCACGAGCTTGCCAAAGAAGATTTTATTAAACTGAAAGCGGAGATTGACCGGCAGACCCCGGCGCAAGTGCAGGCCTACGCTGTTACCTGGACAAACCCTTACCGTGTCGGCTGCATGTCGATCACTTCTGCCTTGGCTTTCGGCTTTGATGAAAAGTATTGCTCTGCCACCTGCAAGCCAACCAAAGCCAGTCCCTATTTCAATTCAGCCAGCCTTTATCCGGCAAAGAAATTCAAAATGCGACCGGCAATGATGCTGGCAGGAACTGATTTTGCACAGGTCAAACAGTTGATTGATCGGGGAGTCGCCGCCGATCATACTTTTCCGTCCGGTCGGGCTTATCTGTTGAGTACGCCGGACGTGACTCGAAATGTGCGTTCAGTTAATTTTGCGAAAACCGCCAAAGCGATGAAAGGTGTATTTCCGATTGAGATTGTGAAAGCCACCGCAATTTCTGAGCGCAAAGATGTTCTTTTCTATTTCACCGGTTTGCCGCAAGTCCCGCAGTTGGAAACGCTGCAATTTCAGCCCGGCGCCCTGGCGGATCATTTAACTTCACTCGGCGGGCAACTCACCGACTCCACCCAGATGAGCGTATTGCGCTGGCTGGAAGCCGGTGCCACGGCCAGTTACGGCACTGTGGTTGAGCCTTGCAACTATCTGCAAAAATTTCCTCTCCCCCTTGTTGCCATGTTTTACTACGCGAAAGGAGCCAGCGCAATTGAAGCCTATTGGAAAAGTGTCGTCTGGCCCGGTGAAGGTATATTTGTAGGCGAGCCGCTGGCAAAACCCTTCGCACCCTTGCTGCGGGAAGTTGCGCCGGGACAATATGAATTAAGTATTTTTGTACCGCATGAAAATGTTGTTAATGTTGAAAGCGCGACTTCCGGCAAGGGGCCGTTTAGTCCGGTTGCACAGCAGGCACTTCACCGCGGACTCAATGTGATGCGCTTTGGTATTGCGGAATCGGCTGAAGGATTTTTACGTTTGCGCTGGTAGTTGCCCTGGCCAAAGTTTGACGGGTAAATTTCGCCAGATTAAAACTTTTTCCCCGTCTCCACAAAAATGTAACATTTTTCGTGGATGATGCCTTTCTCGAATTTATTGGCATTTTGTAAAATGCTGATTTTCCGATTTTCTGTGCCGTGAATTCCGGCATAACGAGATTGTTCTAACGAGGTTTCGAAACTTTAATTTGTCCCAAGTTTTGTTTAACTCTGGAAATCATGAATAGCCAAACTAAAGCTCCCCCGTCTTTTCGGCGTGCCACGTCAATCACGCTCGACCGCTCAAGTCTGTTGAATTTGATCGGCGCGTTCGTTGATCCGCTGGCCTGCATTTTTTCGCTGTATATCCTGGTATTGTTCAAAGAATCCGAACTGACACCGCCCTACTTAATCCTTTCATTGTTGATGTTTGCGATAAGCTTTCCGGGTGACTCTGAAATACATTTGTCGATACCGAGCAAGATCAAACATATCTGGTTTGACTGGATAGTCAAGGTGGGTTTGCTGGCTTTCTTTGGCTACGCCAGCCGTTATCTGGATTATTTCAATGACGATGTTCTTATTGCCTGGTTTTGGGTTGCGCCCACCAGCCAGATCGGGGCACACCTGTTACTGCGCTATTTCGGCCCCGGCATCCTCAAGCTTCAGGGCGAAAAAAAATACGCTGTTGTGGTCGGGGTCAATGCACAAAGTATGGAGCTGTCCAACCGACTGAAAGAAGATCCTTATTCAAATACCAAAATACTTGGATTTTTTGATGACCGTGCTACAAACCGCATGCCGCATCCCTATGAACGTTCTATTTTGGGCAAGATCAGTGATCTGCCTTTGTACGTCAACGAAAACAAAGTGCCGTTGATCTATCTATCGATACCGATGTCCAGCCAACCGCGCATCATGGCTTTATTGGACGGATTGCGCGATACCACGGCCTCGATTTATTTCGTGCCGGACATATTTGTGACCGATCTCATTCAGGGGCGACTCAGTACCGTGGCCGGACTTCCGGTAGTGGCAGTTTGTGAATCTCCGTTTACCGGATTCAATGGCGTTATCAAACGTGTCAGCGACATTATTTTGTCGCTCCTGATTCTTATATTAATTTCGCCGATCATGCTGTCCATCGCAATCGGTGTCAAACTTGGTTCGCCCGGCCCCGTCATTTTCCGGCAACGGCGTTATGGACTTGACGGGCATGAAATCATCGTCTATAAGTTTCGCTCCATGACGGTGACCGAGGATGGCCCCCATATTCCGCAGGCGCAAAAAAATGATAAACGTATTACGCCGTTGGGTGCAATTTTGCGCAAGACCTCACTGGATGAGCTTCCTCAATTCATTAATGTTTTGCAGGGCAAGATGAGTGTGGTTGGCCCGCGCCCGCACGCGGTTGCCCATAACGAACAATATCGCAAGCTGATCGATGGCTACATGGTGCGGCACAAAGTGAAGCCCGGCATTACCGGATGGGCTCAGGTCAACGGCTACCGGGGTGAAACAGAAGTTCTGGAGAAGATGAAGAAACGTATCGACTACGATTTGGACTACCTCAGAAACTGGTCGTTACGGCTTGACCTATACATTGTTCTGAAAACATTTCAGGTGCTGGTCAAGGACAGGCACGCTTATTAGACCCAATTAATCCATTAGGCCGTCATTCCGGCAAAGACCGGAATCCAGCAGGAAAAACAATCCGCGTAGCGGACATCAGCTTTAACAGCATAATGAATAACACCGCTGGATTCCGGCCTTTGCCGGAATGACGGGTAACTTAACGCCCTCTCGCATCCCCCCAGCGCAGTTCGGTGCGATCATCGCCCAGATAATAAGTCTCGCCGGTTTTATGTTCGACGCAATAATTTGGCGAAACGATTGTTTCTTCAAACTTCATGCCGGGACTAATGCGTGTGTATTCCAGCAGCACGCTGCGAATGACCCGCGCATTTTTGCAGATGTGTGATCCGTGCGCTATCCAGGTCGGGCCAATGACTTCTGCCCCGGCCTCAATGCACACTCCCGAGTCGATATAGACCGGGCCTTCTATTTTGACATTATCCCAATCTATACGTGTATTCAGACCGATCCAGATACCGGGTTTAACTTCGCGACCCGGCATTTGCATCTGTGCGATTTCGCCTTTCAGCACGCGCTGCAACACGGTCCAGTAATCATCAACGTGGCCGATGTCGATCCAGTTGAAAAATGTTTTTTGGGCAAAAAATGGCATGCCCTTTTCCGCCAGCATCGGAAAAAGCTGGCTGCCGATATCAAACACTTTTCCCTGCGGGATCAGATTAATGACTTCGGGTTCAAAAATATAGATACCGGTACTGGCGAAATTGGAGCGCGCCTCTTCCGGTTTGGGTTTTTCCTGAAACGCAATAATGCGCCCCTCAGCGTCGGTCTCGACCACACCGTAGTTGCTGACTTCCGAATTGGGAACTTCCAGCGTAATTACGCTTGCCATCGCCTTCTTCGCTTTGTGCTCGACCACCGCTGCCCCGATGTCGAGGTCAATCAGCGCATCTCCGCAGATAACAATTGTAGTGGTGTCAAAGAAGCCGCCAAAGTCTTGTATCTTGCGCATACCGCCGGCAGAACCCATTGCTTTCGCGGTGATCTCTCCGTACTCGTACACACCTTCAAAAGAGTAGCCGATGTCCACACCCCAGCGGTTACCATTACCAAAATAGTTTTCGATTTTGAAATTCTTGTAGGCAACATTGACCATAATCTGATCTACGCCATAGCGTGCCAAATGTTCGACCAGATATTCCATCACCGGTTTGCCGAGAATAGGGATCATCGGCTTGGGAAGATTCTGGGTAAGGGGACGTACCCGTGTGCCTTGCCCTGCGGCAAGGATCATTCCTTTTATTTTTTCCATAATTGACTTAAAACAACTATTAACTAGTTCAATAATGGATTGTACTCTGTATCATATTTCAAATTTATTAACGCTACCCAAACTAGGCGCAACAACTTTACACTAGTCCGAACGGCTCATATTACAAATGACAATTGACTAGCAATTGTCATAATATGTATCAATAATGCTGCCTTTTTTCTTTCGCAAGGCACAGAATTTTAGCCGGCTGTCCCGCTAATCATGGACATTTATCCTAGTAGATATGGATAGTTGTCCCAATACTTGCCGAGTTTTTTATGGTTAAATATTTTTAACCGGTATTAGGAGATACTCTCATGAAGTGCTTCACAAATAATTTGTTTGCAATCGTTTTGACATGCGGACTCGGAGTGGCCGGTTTTAGTGCAACCGCGGCAGCTTCCAATCAAGATTCATCGCCTGTTTTCAATGCAAAGAACGACACGACTTTCAGTGGCAACTTTGACAAAAGTTCAAATTACTTCAGCAACCCATTCAATTCATCCTTTGATGGCAAATCTTCCTTTGCCACTGGTTCAAATGGTCGGGATCAAGGCAATTTCGCAATACACGAAATACAACATCCCGGCACATCGGATGAATATTCCCAGCAATGGAATTCCCATATCAGAGAATTTGGCAAAGGCGGTGAAGATTTCTTTCATCACCATGATTTCCGTGACACGACAAGTCCTGTTCCGGAACCGTCTGAATATCTTTTTATGGCATGCGGACTCGCCATGCTTTACATCGTTGCAAAACGCCGTAGAACCGGCATTCGTATCAAAGCAAAACAGGATTGAAACCTGAATCTACTTTCAGGAAGCAGAATACCCGTTGGGATTTGTCGATGCGCCAAGATGTATGAAGTAACCGGTGCCGCCAGTTATTAAAATCTTTTAGCTTGTCTTACGTTACCGCACGCCCCAAGCTTAAGATCTGATTGACTCCGCTACTTCAAGAACGGCCGATGGGTGATTCTCAACTCTGCTCAACACAATGGGAGCATGAACCACGTGGGCAGAGCGCTGCCTCTTAATATAAAGTTGAAAAATCGTTCCAACAATAAAAGCGGTATTGGTGACCAAATATCGTTTCCACAGGCGACCCGGTTCTGAAATCAAACGGTGCAGCCATTCCAAACCCGAATTTTGCATCCATAAGGGTGCGCGTTGAATTATACCGGCGTGGAAGTTAAATGCCGCACCCACCCCAACCAAAACAGCATTAACCGTGCCCCGATTCTTTGCCATCCAGATTTCCTGTTTCGGGCAACCCATGCCCACGAAAACCAAACCCGCGCCCGAAGCGTTGATGCGCTCAATATCAAGCTTTTCTTCCTTATCGCTCATAGTACCAAAGGATGGAGAATGACTGCCGGCAATAACCAGATTATTAAAATTGCGTTTTAAATTGGCTTCGAGTAACGCCAATGTATCCGGTGTGCTGCCATATAAGTATATCGGCATGCCAACACGTTCTGCTTCGGCACAGCACTTCCACATCAAATCAGGTCCGTTGATTCTCTGCTGCGCGGGAAAGCCCAGTTTGCGCAAAAACCAGGCAACGGGAGCGCCATCAGCAGTTGCCATGTCAGAATGGGCTACGGCATATCCTAATTCTTTGTTATTTTTCGCTGTTATTACCGAGTGTACATTGCAGATACACACATAGCGCGACTCGCGCTGTGCACCCCAATGAAAAATACGTTTTATCGCACTTTCCCAGTCAACAACATCAATAGGCACACCCAGCACATGACCTGTAACTCGACTATCTCCGTTCATTTCCGCCACTCCTCATTTAGACAACTGGTTGTTATGTCAATTTGAGCAATGAGGTTAAACGTCAAAGATTAAGTTAAATGTACAACGTAGGACATATCTCCTAGTCCGAATGGACTAGTTTTTGAGTAACCATCGGATATTGCAGCGATTAATTTAGAAAAAACAATCCCACATAATCACAATTTTTCGGATTTAATTCCTGGTCTGATCGGGCTAGCACCCCGCAAAAAGGTATCATTTATTTTGTAATAACTTATAGCTTACTGATTGATTCATCATATATTTTCATCAATAACCGATAATTCACTTCGGCTGAAAATTCACTTTCATATTGTTTGCGGGCATTGCTTCCCATTCGCTCCATCTCCTCGGGATGCGACTTGGCCCAGATCATCTTGGCTGCCAAATCTTGCGCATTGCCCGGTTCAAACAACAAACCGGTCTCTCCGTCACGCACCAGTTCTGCAAGAGCACCGATGCGACTCGCAATGACAGGCAATCCGCATGCAAACGCTTCGACAAGGGTGCGGGGAAAGTTCTCATACCAGATACTGGGTAACACCAATGCGGATGCGCGGCACATTTCACGCTGCACTGCATCGGCCGCCAAACTACCCAATCGGGTTATTTCCGCTACACCTTCCAGTAAATGCATTTCAGGCCCTTCACCGGCAACGCTCAAATTCGGAACATCCGGGTATCCCATAGCCTGAGCCAGCGTTTTGATGCCTTTTTCAACCGATAACCTGCCCACGAAAAGCAGCCCCGTGCGGGCGAATGTTTCAGGTTCCGGAAAGTCGACGAAATTGGGTTTAACCACTATGCGCCCGGCAGGAATTCCGCCTTCAATAAATTTTTCCCGGCAAAATTCGTTGAGGGCAATATATCGTGTTACTTTTTTGCGATAGCTTCCTATACTGCGATGCAATGCCGTCATAGCGGCCATAATGGCGGATTGCGCAGTTGAACCTCTGTAGCACTTCCTGACCACGCCCCGCCACGGCAAATGTCCCATGCAATCTTCGCAGACTTTGCCGTCACGCAATAACACACCGCTCAAACACATCAGCCTGAAATTATGCAGCGTTTGCACCACTGGCAGTCCAGATCGCTCCGCAGCCCAATACAAAGAGGGCGAGATTAGTGGCCAGGTGTTATGGGCGTGAATCACATCGGGAGCAAACTCCGCGATTAATTTTTCGAGATCATTGACAGTGCGTTTTGACCAAAATGTATTCAAGGCCAACGCGGGTTTCGACATTTCATTAATATCGCTATTATCACGCCGGTACAAAATGACTTCATTGCCATGTGCGCGTAACAATTCAATTTCGGCCGCGACTACTGAATCCTCACCACCCCGAAGCTGATAGGCATTATGCGCAATCAGGATACGCATAGTTCAAAAAGCCGGTAAGCATTAAAATTATTTGTCATGTTTGCAATTGATTGCTGAGGAAGTCAGTCAAACTGGCGGCAACCTGCCCGGCTTCAAAGTGCGAAAGAAATTTGCTTCGGGCAGCAAGCTTGGCCTTCTCCATTATCGGCGGCGAATCCAGCCACCCGATGATTATACGGGCGGCAGTTTCGGCGTCGTCCAGAGGAATAAAACGCCCCTCATTTCCGTCGGCAAATACCTCCGGCACACCCCCTACAGCAGGCGCAAAGACGGGTACACTGCGCGACAACGCCTCGATTAGCGCAAGCGGTAAATTCTCCAATCGAGCCACATGCAGACAACCGGCATGGGTTTGAATAAGGTCGGCAGCGTTGCGCATAAAGCCGGCGAAACTAACTTGTTGCCTGATGCCCAGTTCCTGAGCCAAACTTTCAAGCATCATTCGGTCAGGCCCGTCGCCAACTAATGTCAAGCTTAGAGGTCTTCCAATACGCACTGAAGCTGCCACAATGTCCAAAGCGTAGCGTTGGTTCTTACGCGGTTCCAGAGTACCGATGCAAATCAAATCGGTGTTTACTTCAACGGTATCGGTTTCCATGCCGGGATCAGGCAAAAAATTGGGCACGATACGGTACGGGACACCTGCCGTTGCCGGGATACGTCCGAACAGCTCACGCCGCATAAAATCGGATACAAATACCAGCCCGTCCAGCTTTGGCAAAACATCAGCTTCAAAATCCTGAATTGCCCGGTAATATCGTCCGCCATTCGATATTAAGCCCTTGCCAACCCACTCGTCGGCTTGCGATATGTTGAAGTGCACTACCATCATCACCGTCTGCTTATTCGACACACGGGCATTCAGCGCAGCTTGTGCTGAAAGCGGGCATTGCGCATAAATCACGCAGTGTTCTCCAGTTTTCAGTCGGCGCTTCAATACATATTGTAAAAAATAAGCATGCCAGTACCTGTACCACCAAACCCCGGTTTCCCGACTAAAAAGATTAACCAGTTTACGCAGGCCAAATATAGGATATACCTGCCAAAGAGGTGCTTCAAAAGGTGTGATCAGCTCACATTGCCGACCTGCATTTTTCAGGTAGGCGATGAATGTTCGAAAATGCGTTTGAACTCCGGTTTCACCTTCGGGCCGCATAATCGTTGCAATCAGGATTTTTTTAGACAAGTGAATATCCCCTGTGAAAATTTTTCAGCCATCGATTCCACACTGAACATTCCGGATGCCTCTTTAGCGGCATTGCTCATTTTCAAAAGCAGCGCCGGATCATTGAGACAAGCGCTCACTGACTCTGCATATTTTGCCTGGTCAAACTCAGTAATCGCACCCGTAACAGTGTCGGTGAGATAATCAACTTCCGGTGAATGAATTGGAAGATTCGTTGTGAACAGCGGCAAGCCTGCGGCGAAGGAATCGAGGACTGCAAGCCCCACCAGACCCGGGCACAAAAAAATATTCGCAATCGCGAAATAGCCCGCTTTGTCCAACCCGAATAACGGGCCAATAGAATGTATCCAACCATGTGTGGCCACTGCGTGGCGCACAGGGTAGTCATCCTTGCCGGCACCGATAATGATCAAGTGAAAATCCGGAACCTTGGCATGAACAAGAATTGCAGCCTCAATCAGGAAGTCCAGCTTTTTCGTAGCATGCATGCTGCCACAGAATAGACCTACATTTGCTTCCGGTGAAATACCCAGTGTCTGCCTCAGAGCCAAGCGCCTGACTTCGTCAAAAGAATCCACCGCACTTTTGAAAGTATTTACGTCTACGCTATTCTGAACAACAGTAATACGATCTTGGGGAAACCCAGAATCGGCAACATACGTTGCAACTCTGTCTGTATAGGCAAACCACCAATTAACGCTTCCTATTAATGCATGTTTGATCAGTTCCATCCACTGAGAACCATCTTTTTGCCAATTTCGACCATGTCCCCAATAAGCTACCAGACCCAAACCTAATACACATTTTATGTTCAATATATAATTGAGCACGTGTTTAGATGCCTGCTCGACAATGACCAGATCGGCTGAAATTATTTGACTTAAGCAGGGCTGAACAACAACCCGGTAGTGAGGGCTCCAGTAAGCCCGCACTTTGTAGCCGTAAGTGTTGGGTAACTCAACTGCATCTTTGCGAATGGCTTCCTGTTTATTGGGGTCGCTATAGACCACCGTTAATGACACTCCTTCTTTTTTCAACTTCTCATGAAGCAAGTCAAAAAAGGGACGCCGATATTGTTTGGCAACCGCCTGAACAATGCACACTTTCTTCATTGGTGCAGCCTGTTTTATCGCCTCTGCCAACCCGCGTGCCGCATGATCGAATGTATAACCCGCCACACGCTCCCTGCCACATTGAGAAAAGCGGTTGTATAGCTCAACGTTACCAAGCAGGCTAACCGCTGCCTCCGCCCATTGGGTAACATCCAAAGGCCTGACATAACCGTTCACACCATCCAACACCAGCTCCCCTGCCACACCCGCATGAGGAGAAACGATTACAGGTAACCCGGTCGCACACGCTTCGTTGGCAACCACCCCCCATGGATCCCACTCCGACGGAAACAGAAAAATGCGCGTCTCCGCATAACACGGCGGAAGCTCGGCTTGTGTTACATAGCCACGAAATCGGACGTCAACAAAATCAGCAATCTGTAATGCGTAGTCGCGCATATCCGCTTCCAAGACCCCGCCCCCGACAAAATCAATTGACGTGCGCCGCCCCAAACGGATAGCTGTTTCTCTAGCCACTTGCATAGCAAAATATGGTCTCTTGTGTGAAACGAAGCGCCCGCAAAAAATAAAATCGACTTGCGGCTTATGCTCTACTTTTGAAAATCTTTCATTATCGGTACACAGGTGTGAAAGATGCACCTTATATTCATCGACCCCATATTGGCGATACAATGCGCTGGAACCTTCACATGCACCAACAAATGAGGCAGTGCGCCCAAACACAATTCGGCGAACGAGGCGATGTACCCAAGTAAGTGATTTCTCAGACTCATCAGTTCCATCAGTCATCGCAACATGCTTCACCCCGTGAAGCACAGCCCAGGCAAACGCAAAAAGATAAGTCGGGATAAATCCGGTCGTAATGACCACATCCGGACGCAACCGGTTTAGCATTGCCCATATTCCCAAATCGGAATGCATAAAGCGCCGCTCCATAGCCTTGTAACGCCCGGTCAAAAAGTGAATTGGAAATCCATGCGCAGCCTCATCCAGCGAACTATCTATGTGTGGCCTCGTGCAGTAAATAACTTCAAGATGAATGTCTCCCGACTCTGCAAGACGCCGCCATCCCGGCACTCGATACGGCGCGGGAGCGTTGGAAACGATGACAGCCTTAAGAGTGCGTTTCAATCTTACATATCCCCGAAATAACTCAAATCCATCATTTTCATCAGCATTGTGAATCATTTGATTTTGTTCTCGACTGGAACAACAAACTGCTTCCTGACTGCATACCGAGAGCAAACTTCGCAGTCATTGTTTCCTGAAAACATTTGCGCCACTCATTTGAGCCGAGCAGTTTGCCAAAGAATTATGACGACATCATGAATACGGGGTTGTTGCCCGGATGGAAAAACATGAAAATCAATTTGTGCGGTTCAAAAACGCCCAGTATGTAAGTGCAAATATGGATTGAACTTGTGCCAGAACTTCAAAAATATCTTTCTGACGGACTATTTCATGATCCGAACAATTGTCATGAAGCCAGTCTATAATCCGAAGCTGGATTTATTAGCCTGAACCCCGTCATGAGTAATAACTCGTTAGCATACTTGCGCTTTGTCACTTCGACATTTGCTATGTCTATCGTCTTCACACTTGTTAATGCAGACCCCTTTACTTCCAGTGGGTCAGATGGTCTATCAGAGTCCACAGTTTCGGTGCCACCCAAAGCAAGACATTATTCTGATAACGATTCTCCAAGTCATTCATCTGCCAGATTTGATGACCATTCATCGAGACAGTCATTTAATCAAATACCGACAGGTAGCTTCCACACCGAAAGACACGACAAAAAAGAAGAACATAGACTATGGGAAAAATTATCCGACCACCCTTCTTTCTCCGGATCATTAAATGACTTGGGTAATAAGCTTTATCCGGTCGCCAATGGCAGAAATATGTCTGGCAATAATTGGCAGACAGGCAACTCTGGCAATAATTCAGGTTCCGGAAATGGTGTATTAACAAATAACCCGACTAACGGAACCAAATGCGTTTCAACGAAAAAGTATGTTTGCCCGACCATATCGCTGGTTGGTGGTGGCAATAGCTCCGGTTCGGGTAGCGGCAGCTTCAATTCAGGCGGCGGTGGTAGCGTCATCCTCGTTGGAGGTGGCAATAGTTCTGGTACTGGCGGCGGCATTGGTCTTGGTGGGGGTAGCGACAACCTGGGTATCGGCGGCAACTTTGTCCAGTCACCTGTTCCCGAAGCCGGAGAATGGGCCATGATCTCGTTGGGCCTGTTCGTCATGTTCGTCGCAACGCGGTTACGCAATCGGCAAATTCATGTAACCTAATTGTTCTTGCTGCATCAGTACTACAATATTTCCATTACACGTTGCCAGTTTTGTTAAAGACGCAGGCTGATTTACAAAGCCCGCAACATTACTGCAACACCTGCCATCTACAATCACATAACCTACCATCTTTTCGCTGCTGCCTACCTATCACAAGGTAGCGACAAGCCAGATGAAGCAGCCTGAATTGATTAGATACTAAACAATACAAATTTTGAAATAACATGAATCAACCCTATCAATCCGCATGCCCGGTATGCCACAGCGGCACAACAAAAACATTGTGGACTGTGACTGACAAAGAGGCTGCGCAGCATTTTGTCCGTGCTGAATCGGATACAAAACGCAATGCCGCCTTGGCTGCGCATATTGCAAAGCTGTGGGGTCAGACCTCTTGTTCAGTTATGCACTGCGAGACTTGCGGCTTGGGATTCGCACATCCTTTCATTGCGGGAGATGAGCAATTCTATAACCTCGCCTATCCGGGCACACCAGGCTACCCTGTCGATAAATGGGAATTCAGCCGAACAATTCAGGATGTAAAAAAAGAATATTCAAACCGCACCGCGGACGCCAGATGTCTTGAACTTGGCTCGGGTGTTGGCAACTTTCTAATAAAGCTAACAGAAATCGGTATCAAGCCTGAAAATATTGTTGCGCTTGAATACAATGCCGAATCATTAAGAGTTTTACATGAAAGAGGTTTTCAGGGCAAAGCGGCGCATATCAGTGAAATGGCAGGAGAGACTTTTGATCTGATATTCATGTTTCAAGTCCTCGAGCATATGGATGACCTTGATAGAATTTTTTCCAGGCTTTCGCCACTTCTGAAGCAAGGTGGAAGCATCTATTTGGCTGTCCCCAATCTAAGCAGAACCAATTTTCAGGAACAAAATCACACATTACTGGACATGCCGCCGAATCATATTTCCCGATGGGCCAAATCCTCATTCGAAGCAATTCTTAAGCGTCATGCTCTTCAAATGAACGAATTTGAGGTTGAGGCCGGTTCGTTTATTTCATTCTGTCTGCAAGACCTGAAGTACTACACTTTGCGCCAATCTATGTACACTAACACCCTTGCATCAAAAGCCTATGATGCCAAGCAATCATCGAAGCGCAAATTTGCCTTAGCTTGTGTGGCTGTAATTTATTTGTTCAGACGCTTGCCGCTGTGGTTACGGACGGCTGGTTCAATTAATGAACTGGGTGGCAGCGTTTGGTTGAAGGCAGTGCGGGGATAGTGTAGTTACGGAATAAATTTATCCACCAGGTGCCTGAAATCATCCACGCTCAAATTGACGAAGCCTTTCTTTTTATCGGAAGGCAGATACCTGAATGGAATACTGAATTCGCTGCCGTCTAGCGTGCTGTTTGTCTGTCCGATCTCCAGTAGCTTTTGACTCGTTGCAATAACCAACGATGAAATGGCAACTCAATACGCTCGGCCAGAAACACAGCGAATGCTATCGCTGTAGCTATGCTCAGCAGGTGCCAAATTGCAACCACAAGAAGGGGAACGCCAGGAACAAGTCCTATGATTTTCCCCATAATAGATAAAACAAACCAGTGCATCAAATACAACGTGTAGGACGCGTCTCCGATACGCATCAATAAAGAACCCAAGATAGTTGTCGAGATTGAATATTTTTTATCTGCGCCAATCACACCTGATATTAGAAGAAAACCAACAAGACCACCACCTAACTGCCTTGTAAAGAATGTTATGTTATGGACAATCTGAAAATCTAAGATGTAGCAAACGGAGAGATAACATACCCCCCCAAAAAGAATTGTCAGTATAGGAAATGTTGTAATTCGGTTAGTTTTGTAAAGTTTATACGCCAATGCTCCAAAAAGAAATTCGATATAAAAAGTGCTAAATGCATAACCAAATAGGATGGGAATATTGAGAACTGCCAGAATAACAGCAACAATCGATACAGCCGCCAACACCTCAGGCAATCGACGGTTCAATCCGGCGATAACCAACAATCCGCAAACGAAGTAGAAAAGTGATTCATGAACTAGCGTCCAGCCTACTCCGAGTATCGGAGACTGCGGTTGAGGAAGAAGTAAAATCGACGTTAAAAAACGAAAGCTGTCTACGGATAGGTCACCCGAAAGTTGCCCAACGTTAAAGCTACCCTTTGATAGCAAAAAAGCGATAACGACAAGGATGGAAAAGAACCAATAGGGAGGAAAAATGCGGATTGCCCGATTCAAAAGAAATCGCAAGGACGATTCGGCATTGGGTGATAACTTTTCGATCAGCATGTACATGATAAATCCGCTGATACAAAAGAAAATATCGACCCCTAAATCCAGATGATTCAAGAAGGCTGGATAATGAGAGCCTCGATATATGGCATCTCCTTCGAGCCAATAGTTATGAATAGTATTCTTAATTGCAAGGTGCGAGTGCCAGACGACAACCATCATAGCCGCAAGAGCTCTTAACATTTGCAATGCATTTATGTTATTAGAATAAGTCAAAATTTTTTGCGGTAAAGTCTATCTACATTTAAAAGAAATTCTTTAGTGTTAAATTAGCTACTAGCGGTTTATTCAGACCAACAAGTTCAATAAATCAGACTTTCATTTGCTGGTCAGTTGTGATCTTCATCAATCATCAGTATCGTCACAGCTTTCCACGCGATACTGATTCCACAACCAATCGCACATAAGGCCATGAAAAATAAATTGGCCACAGCCATCCGGCATGTCGGCGCGTCATCACTAACCATGATCGCCAAGGTAGCCCCTTGCGACTCATCATTGCCTTCCAGCGCTTTCTTAATGGCAAGCTAGAATCAACAAAGGTTCCATGCATTAAGTTATGGCCGCATTCACCAAATACACCGGGTGCCGCCCAAACCGACACGCCGAGACGGTTCGCGCGCAAGGCATAGTCAGTGTCACCCATGGCATGCTCAAAGGCCGGATCAAGATTTCCAACAATTTTTGCTGCTGCTGCAGATATCAAGACAATATTGCCATTCATCGAATCACAGCGTTGTGGCTCTGCGCCCGGTACCACGCGAGATAAGGTAAAAGGTTTGAATTTTGATACTTGTTTCTCACCCCCGTAGGTTAGGTGCCCGTCCTCAAAATCCACCGTGCTGCCCACAACGATCACTGGCTTGCCCAGACGTTGATACAACTCCACTTCACATTTCAGCAGCCGCGACACCGCATCTGCCCTCAAAAAACTGTCATCATTCAGCCATAAGTAATAATCGTAGCCAACCTGCAAGGCAATCTCAAAAGCCTTGTGCATACCGCGACACCAGAAAAGATTGCTGTTGCCACTGACCACTTGAACCCATGTAAACTGTGCCCTTACAGCATCGGCAGTACCATCCGTACTGCCGTCATCAACCAATACAGCGCTCAGTACGATTTGTTCCAAGTCCTGATTGCGAACAAGCGCATTCAGGCATTCCAGCGTTTTTTCGCGGCGGTTGAACGACGTCATAAGGACGCATACCCTAACCTTGCTCTTGTCTGCGCTCATTGCCTGCTCCTGAAATTAATCAAATATCAAAAAGGATGATTGGTCTGAGTAGATGCTCGATTCCCCCCCCGCCATACCAAAAGGGCGAAGAGGCAATCCTCATCTCTACATATAAAATGGCTGCCAACAAAATCGGTATCGCCCATATCGATCCGTAACGGGAATTTAGCAGAGCACAAACAATGCTAGTCACCATGAGCGTCCTGAACATTTCAACATAGAAATACATTCTGAGTAATGGTATGGGTGCAGGAGAAATACCTATTAAAAAACCGGAATACACGATCGAGGCTACTGCAAGAACATCCAGAAAATGTTGCATCTCACCTTGCGTTGCATCCAAACGCGATCGTAAAAATAACAAAACCATCAAGAAGACAGAATCCATCACGATAACAACAGGACTTATTACACCATCGGATTTTGCGGAATCAAGGTAAGTTTCTCCCGGCCCCATCATCCAAAAAGCCACCCCAAACCCAATGAATCCGAACCAAAGTAACGCCACCCGGCCCCATGCCGGCCTGCCATGGGAGAAGGCAAGAAAATGAACGGCAATGAGAACCGCAAAGGGTGCTACGGCTGAGTTGTGAGTGAAGACGGCCAGCGTAGCCAATACTAAACCTATCGCCCGCCTACCCAAATAGAAAAGCGCAAAACCGGAGCAAAGAAACGCATTGGCGATTTCCTGCCGTACCAGTTGAATGGTCAGTGTAAAAGTGACACCAACCATTAATGCTGCCAATATTGAGATACCTACATGAGCCGGCATTTTCACCATTCTGGCGGAAAGCAAACCTACTGAGACGCCCAGCGGAATATATATCAACGCTGAAATAACCCATGCAAGCACCGGGATGTTTCCGTCAGTCCACTTTGAAACGACAGAGGAGATAAAGTAATAGACCGGTTCGGAAGTTTTGATCGCAAATATCCCAATTTGATGCCCCCAATAATCGGTAAACGGCAGCCATCGCAACATAAGGTAATGCTGCGTGTACCAACCCCAGTCATTGGTTATCCCTTTCATGGAATTCATCCATCCGAAGACACCCAGTACCACAGTAGTCGCAACGCCAATCACCACTGGCTTGGATCGAAATGAAAAACCAATGACCAAAATGACACTAACCACGACCAGCACGGGAAACACGACCGCGACCAAAATCGCCAGTAGCGCCACAGTTGACCAAACCACATAGCGCATTACTGCAAGCAGCATAGCCCGCAAGTGTCCATCGTTCCGATGGGAATAGAAATTGACTGTTGCACTCATACTATTCTTCTTCATTTCATCACTACCGACCAGTTGAATTAATCATAACGGCTACCTGGTCTTGCCATTTTGCAATACTTCACTTTTTACAAGTATCGAAAATAATCCTTGTATTGTGCTGACAGATGCTTCATCGACTTTGGCTTGCTCCCCGTTCCCCTCAACAACCGATTCGGCAATTGCAACACCGTTGATGGCCTGCGGCTGGATAAAAGGAAGGGGGCATTGAATAAAAACATTGCGAGACACAATATTATTCTTCGGTGCACCCGGCTCATCATTAGCCAAATTTACCAATGCGGGATAGCTTGATGAATATGGAGGCATGGAAACGTTGAATTCTTTTAGCTTGCTGAAATACCCCTGATTCGCCTTGGCACCGTGTTCGGCAATTTCCGTGAGACCTCTGGCATCAAGATAAACCCCGCTCTGACAGCGTGCGAAAATATTTTCCGATACTGTGTTATCCCTGCCGCCTCCAATGAAAACACTGCGTCCCTCGACATTGGAGATCAAATTATTCTTCACGATGATTCCACTGGCCTGATCATCAAGGTATATTCCATGTGCACCGTAGAGCAGACCTTTGCGCCCGATATTTCGAAGCAGATTGTGCTCAATAACCGTTCCCCGCTCTGACCAGTCTCCCCCCGTATAAATAGCGCCCGCATCATCGGATTCCTTGACGAAATCCTCGATAAGATTGCCGCGAATCTGGAGATCATTCCCATGAAAAACGATTGCTGCATGCGGACCATCGCGCAAGATAGAGTCTTCCACTATATTTCCCACACCCGAGAGAGATACCGCCGGCGTATAGGTTTTATGCAGACGGCCAACCTTTGTAATCCGGCAGCGGCGAATAGCCAACCTGCCTGGCTGTAAAGTCTTGCGCTCGCCGCCGGACATGTTGATGCCGCCACTGCCTGTTTCACTTACCACCACATTTTCCAGCAGGGTATTCCAGCCTACTAACTGAATACCCGCTCCACCCACATTTTTTACAACCATATCGCGCAACGTCACATAGTCAACCTGTTCGAGTACCAGGCCTGTACCGCGAAACTCCTCAAACCCAATATCGCGCACCTCTATATTCAGCACCTGTTTCAAGACCAGGCCGTTTAATACCTGCGAAACTTGTACTTCATCAGGTTGCAGCGCCTTGGGCGGGAGGAAGTACACCAGGCCGGCATTGCGGTTAAGTTGCCATTCACCGGGCATGTCAATGTCTACCAAAGCATTTTCAAAAAAGACATTGCGATTTTCAGCGACGCCCATAAAAGGTTGCGCGCCGGCGAAACTGACTCTCCCGGCGGCATCGATGCCGCCAACTTGCAGCGACTCATCAGCCCAGTCTGCCGCGAAAAAGCCACCTACCCGCAAATCTTCCTCGTTTTTATAGACACCCAACTCTTTGCCTGCAACCGTAAACTTCGACTTCCCGGCAACTGTCTCGACGGTGCGTGTTTTCGCATAGCCCGAATTTGGCCATCTTGCGATTGGCATGCGAACCCCACGGTAAAACAATTCGATTCCGGGGTCCCAACTTTGACCGAATCTCATCTCGGTGAATTTTGGCACTTGAAATATCCCCGCTGCCTGAAGGCTGGCAAAGACTAAATTTTTAGGCAGATTTTTTTCCCTGATGAGCGCTTCCGGGGCAGGATTAAATTTTAGCGAGTGCCCACCCGAGAAAATTGTTTGCGTTGCCCCCGCCCCTGCCAGGGTCAGCTTGTGGCGACCATTACGCGTCACCAGCTTGTCTACGGTCAAAGGAGCTGCCAGCCTGTAAATGCCCGGTTTGAATTCCACCAGTATATCGTCTACAAAATCTCCGGCTTGATCATGTAATGATGGCCTGAGAAGCCAGCCCTCAAGCTCGTCGAAGCGAATACATTTAGCGGGGAGCGAACCCTGATTATCGGGTACAACACATGTTGCAATGGTTGCAGACACACTTTGTGGAAGCATCAGTAAACTCGCGATGCAAACAAGTGAGCACAGGTTCAATAATTTATCGGCCATTATAAATCTCTATATACCCGGCCACACCGTGATCGATTCCAAAATGTTGTTTGCTAATGGCAGGATAACGCTGTGCACGCAAACGACGCTTTTCGATACTTTCATTTAAAAGAACCAACAACGCTTCGCGCAGAGATGAAGCATCCGGTTTGGCATAACATAAACCTTCATACTCAAGACGAAAGTCACGCAGACCGAGCACATCAGTCAAAATAGTAGGTAATCCGGTTGCCAGCGCTTCTACAACTGCAATGCCAAAACCTTCAATCAATGACGGCATGACAAATATGTCCGCCGCATGCAGCGCTGGTCGTATATCTGCCATCGGCCCGAGAAATCTGACCCGTTCGCCGATACCCAGCTTTTCGGCAAGCTTGCGTTCAGGCTGACCCGCTTCCTCATTGCCAACGTGCAATAAAAGCGGTCGTAATTCCGTCGGCAACATTGCCAGAGCTTGCAGCAGTGACTCATGGTTCTTTATTTTTGAGCAATTGCCAACACACACTACAACCGTTTCGCCAATTGCGATTTCGAGTGACTCACGGGCGCGCACTCGCTCAATATCCGTTGCTTGAAAAAATCGGTTATTGTCATACCAGTTGCAAACAAGACGGGTTTTCAGACCAAAATGTGCGAGTTCAGTTTGTTGCACCGAGGGGCTGATAGCCACATGCACGATCCCCAGCAGGCGCATTATCCTGCGCTGGATCATTCGCCTCCAACGCAGACTGCCCCGAAAATCGAAACAACTGTGTATCGTCTGTAACACGCGGCGCGGCCTCTGTGCCAAGGCTACCAGCCCAATCCAGAAACTCGCACGCTCGGTATGCAGATGAAAGACATCGTAGTTGCCAGCGCGCATCAAGCGGTACAGTTTAATAAAAAAGCCGGGGGATTTCGAAAATGGAATGTGATGTAGCTTGTATCCGGCCTGCGCGAGCTGGGGCGCGTAGCTTCCCATTTCGGCACCCGTTGCCAGAATTTCCGCCTCAACTCCTTGTTTGGCAAACAGAGGTGCTGCGATACAAAACATGGTCTCGGCACCGGAAGGCCTGAGTTCACCCAGCACATGCAGCACCCGCAAAGAAGATTTCATGTTCTTTCACCCAACAATTCAGAATAGATTTTTTCGTAGGCCTCTGCGACAACGCGGATATGAAAATGTGTTTCAGCAAAAATTCTGCCACGCTGACCCAATTCCTTTCGCGCTTCAACATTGTTGGCTAAATACAGCATTGCTTCGGTCATTTCGGCAGAATCTTTTACATCCACCAGCATTCCAGCTTTGCCGTAATCAAGCACCCAAGGCACGGCACCACTATTATTGCCACCAATAACAGGCAGGCTCAGTGCCATGGCTTCAATAAGCGTCATGCCGAATGATTCTTCCAGAGCGGGGTGCACCAAGACATCGACTTCAGCAGCCAACCGATCCATTACCTTTGCATATGGGATTTGCCCCACAAACTCTATCCCGGTTTCGATGCCGTGCTCGCTCGCCCAAAGCTGACCTTCTTCACCCGGCCCGTGCCCGTAACCAAACATGATCAATTTGGCATCTGGATGCGTTCGGCGCAGAACAGCGAAAGCAGAGATCGCCACCTGGCCATTTTTGCGTCCAGCCCAGCCAGACAGAATGGTCGCAAAAGTGAGAGGGTGATCGACTCTGTGCTCAACATTATGGTGAGTGAAGAGTTTATCCGGCATGCCATTGGGTATAACTTCCTTAGTCCCTCGATAAAGCATAAAACGACTTAGGTGCTGTGCTACATAAGATGATACTGAAACCACCCGCTTGGCACGAGAAAGTACGCGATAGGCCATCAGGGTACGGGCAATACGATAGGGAATAAAATTCAGCCGCAAAATATTGATGGGTGCATCATGCGCAGTAATAACGTGCGGCAATCCGCTCGCTTGTGCCGCCATGGCAAATTCGTAGGTCCACTGGGCATGTACAATATCCGGTTGCTCACGACGGAGCACGCTGAGCATATAGGAACGTTCGCCTGCAAAAAAATCACGTGCATGTTTGGGCCTGTCCGGCCCCACGCATATTTTGAGATTTTCGCCTTCGAGGATCACTTCCTCACTGACATCCGGCGAAACAGTGACAATCAACAAATTCCAACCACGACTGAGCAACTCTCGTGTCAGCAAATTGACAGGCGAGCCACCCAATCCTTTGGGTATTTTTTCGGGCAAGCGGGACGAATCCAGCACGTCCATGTATTGTGACAACTCGATTGGGCCTACCATGGCGAGGGTGGGTGTCATACGCTTGTTAGGGGTTACGGATGCGAGCATAGTCATCACGCCCCGTAAATAAAACGGCGTGCCATGGGGATGCGCACCCATAGATGATCCAGCAACCAGTTGGTCGGCTTTGCTATCAACTGTCGGCGTAGCAGCAAGGCAAACATGAACGCTCCTGCAAGACCTCCGGCAAAGGTGACTACCGCCAAACGCAACAAAGGAGACATTGCGACTTCACTTAATAAATTATCCGCCAGAAAAGTGATGCCCGCTGTGACACCTGCCAGCAGTAAGGGTGCCGCAAGCGACTGGATGAAAGGTAGCCAGGAACAGTGCAGCAACTTTAACGTTACCGCAGTTATCAAACCAAAACGAAATACGTAAGTCGCAAAGGCGGACCAAGCAATTGCCTCAACGGAATAGCGTGATGTCCACCACAGAACCAGCACAAAAAATACAAGAGCGACGAATTGAATCCACGTTTCTTGTCCTGCTCGCCCCATCCCTGTCATTACGGGGCCACCCAATGCGAGCAGGGCACCAAATGGCATGGCGAGTGCCAAAGGAACCAGAAGCGGTACCGCAGCAACCCATTTTTCTCCATAGACTCCGTTGATAACCGTGCCGGGAATGACTGCGACGGCGAAAAACATGGGGAAACAGATGAAGCCCATTGCCCCGAGGAGACCAAGATAAGTTCGCAGTAACGCTGGCTTGTCTTCCTGTGCTCTGGCACTAACAGAAAACAGCACGCTTTGCAGACTGCTGACAAGTACGCCCATCGGATTCGAAACCAGATTGAATGCGCGGCTATATAACCCCAGATTGATGACACCAAAAATCCGCCCGATTACTGCACTGTCCAGATTGACGATGCCCCAACTGCCCAGATTGGCCACCATTACTTTTATGCCAAAATGGAACAATCCCTTCCCTGAACTCTTGAAATAGGGGCTGACTGGATGCCTGACCATGACATAGAGTGCTACAGAATTAAGACTCGCCTGCGCAAGTTGGGCTATGACCAGACTCCACACGCCCATGCCCATGAACGCCATTGGCATGCCCAGAAAAACATAACCGGTAATATAACTTCCGAACTGCGCAAGTTGGGCGCGCTTGAAATCCAGATCGCGGCGCAGCAATGCGGCCGCAGTCTGCCCCAAAGCTTGTAGCACAAACATGAAGGACATCACCTGCAATACGAATGTCGCATCCGGTCGATTAAAATAGGCAGCGATGCGGCCCGCAAGAAAATAAATTCCGAGAGTAAGAATAACGCCAATCAATAATTGGATCGTGAAAATGAAGCGTATGTCTTCACGCGACACACTTTTGCGCTGCACCAGCGCCGAAGTCAAACCAAAGTCTGCAATAAGTGCGCCCAGACTGATTACCAGCAAGGCCACCGCGACCAAGCCGAACGGCTCCGGCCCCAGTAACCGCGCAAGAATAATACCGATTGCAAATTGCGATCCTGAACGGGCAAACGAGCCGATGTAATTCCATTTCAAAGCCGTAAAGCTACGCTGGCTCATGCTGGGTTCGTCTGATTGCCCCTTGGGTGCAAGACCTGCGTTTGAGTCCTGTCCGGTTGTATCAATGGTGTTCAATTGCACGGCCCAGGTATTCACGGTAGGCGTCTGCCAGACCTTGCTTCAATGGGGTACCGGCGGACCAACCCAGATTTGCCAAACGATCGACGTTCATCAATTTTCTAAGCGTTCCATCCGGCTTGCTGGTATCGAAGGCGAGATTGCCAGTGAAGCCGACTACCTCTTTAATGGTTTCAGCCAGCTCCCTGATCGTCAGGTCTTCCCCGCACCCGACGTTAATCAACGGCGGCAGGCCGTCATTACGATCCTGGCCCAGCATCGGAATGAATTGCGCATCAGGCAGATTCATCAAGTAAACGCAGGCATCAGCCATATCCTCGTTGTACAAGAATTCGCGCCGGGGTGTGCCGGTTCCCCAAACGACGACTTCCTTTGCCCCGGACTGTTTTGCATCATGTATCTTGCGGATCAGTGCCGGGATGACATGCGAGTTTTGCAGGTCGTAATTGTCACCGGGGCCATACAGGTTGGTGGGCATGACAGCGAGGTAGTGGGTGCCATATTGCCGGTTGTAGCTCCAGCACATTTCGATACCTGCAATCTTGGCCAAGGCATAAGGTCGATTCGTTGCCTCCAGGGGACCGCTTAGCAAGTATTCTTCCTTCATCGGCTGCGGGCACTCGCGCGGATAAATACAGGAGGAACCGAGAAACATTAATCGCTGGACATTGTTGCACCAACTTTCGTAAATGATGTTGTTCTGAATCACCAAATTCTGCTGGATGAATTCGGCTGGATACGTATTATTGGCGTGAATCCCACCGACTCTGGCTGCCGCGAGAAAGACAAATTCCGGTTTTTCCTGTAAAAAAAATTCACGCACTGCTGCCTGGTCAGTCAAGTCCAATTCGGCATGCGTACGCTTGAGAGTGTTGGCAAATCCCTTGGATTCCAGGTTGCGTACAATTGCCGAGCCGACGAGTCCGCGATGCCCTGCAACGTAAATTTTAGCGTTCTTGTCCATGAGTAATTATTCGTGGTAGTCAAATGCCGCGTAGCCGTGCTTCTTGACCAGCTCATCACGCTCGGCGGATTTAAGGTCTTCACGCACCATTTCGGAGACGAGTTCCTGAAAGGTAGTCTTCGGTGTCCAGCCCAGTTTTTCGCGGGCCTTGGTTGGGTCACCCAGTAGGGTCTCAACTTCGGTGGGGCGGAAGTAACGCGGGTCTACTTGAACGATATGTTTACCCGTGGCGACATTAATACCCTTCTCGTCCACGCCTTTGCCTTCCCAGCGTATCTCCATGCCGAGTTCTTTGGCGGCGGCGTTCACGAAGTCGCGCACACTATATTGCACGCCGGTGGCAATCACAAAATCTTCAGGCTGCTCCTGTTGCAACATCAGCCATTGCATTTCAACGTAGTCTTTGGCATGGCCCCAGTCGCGTAAGGAATCCATATTGCCCAGATACAGGCAATCTTGCAGGTTGAGTTTGATACGCGCCAAGGCACGGGTGATTTTGCGAGTAACAAAAGTTTCGCCACGGATCGGGCTTTCGTGGTTGAACAATATTCCGTTGCAGGCATAAATGCCATACGCTTCACGGTAGTTTACGGTGATCCAGTAGGCATACATTTTGGCCACGGCATACGGGCTGCGCGGATAGAAAGGCGTGGTTTCCTTTTGCGGGATTTCCTGCACCAAGCCGTATAATTCTGATGTAGAGGCTTGGTAGAACTTGGTCTTTTTCTCCAGCCCCAGAATGCGGATGGCTTCCAGAATGCGCAAGGTACCGATACCATCGGCATTGGCCGTGTATTCGGGTGTTTCAAAAGAAACGGCCACATGGCTCATGGCGGCGAGGTTGTAGATCTCGTCCGGCTGCACTTGCTGGATGATGCGAATCAGATTGGTGGAGTCGGTCAAATCACCATAGTGCAATTTGAACTTGGCGTTATCCACATGCGGGTCTTGATACAAATGATCAATGCGATCGGTGTTAAATAGCGAGGAACGGCGTTTGACACCGTGCACGATGTAACCCTTTTTCAGCAGCAACTCGGCCAGATAGGCTCCGTCTTGGCCGGTGATGCCGGTTATAAGTGCGACTTTATTTTTTGTGCTCATTTATTTCATTCCTTATTCGGCATTAGCGGCCGTAGTTGTCTTCATAACGCTGAATATCATCTTCGCCCAGATACTGGCCCACCTGTATCTCGACGATGTGTAGCGGTTCGCTGCCGAGGTTTTCCAGCCGGTGTTTTGTGCCTTTCGGAATA
>Ga0182030_10004748_pt1 | contig 29020 bp, 28 predicted proteins | sample 812S3MmetaG_FD_121299 | JGI IMG/M metagenome (GOLD analysis project Ga0182030, IMG submission 121299) | Permafrost microbial communities from Stordalen Mire, Sweden - 812S3M metaG (Illumina Assembly) | ecosystem: Environmental > Terrestrial > Soil > Wetlands > Permafrost | place: Sweden...
CGCGACGTAGCGGTAAGTCAAATACGCTTGTTGGCGGCAAGCGGAATCGGAATGATTGATCGGGCAGCACTCCAGGCTGTCCAAAATGCGGTCTACCCTGAACCGCCACCCGAGCTTAAAGGTTCCGATCATGTATATCAGGTCTGGGTCGAGTTCACTCGCAAACAATAATAGTTGAAATCGTAAAGGTGAATTAATGTTCAGGCAATTTATGGTCGCCTCAAGTCGGATATTGTTTGGAATTGCAGTAACGAGTTCCTTATTCGGCTGTGCGACACCGAATAACCCAAAGACAAGCAGTACAGATAGTGCTTATGTTGTCATGGGGGAGAATGGCGTGCCGGTAGCGCGGCTAGTAACTATGGATTCAAAATGTCCGAACATACGATTAGATGGCAACGAAGTTCGGATGGATGTTCGTGCAGTGCCGGCATCTGTTCCATTGCGTCCGACACTTTCAGCACCGGAAGATTCTAAACCCTCTGTGTTTCAGATTCTGACTTGCGAGAAGTCTATTCCACAAAACACTAAGAGCGCGATGATCGGAAAGCGGTCTTTACCGTTGCCCCCGGCCGAGATTAAACGAATAGTTGTTATTGGGGACACAGGTTGCCGCTTGAAGAAGAGCGACAATGCTTATCAGGAATGCAACGATGCTAATCTCTATCCATTCGCTCAGATTGCCAACGTTGCCGCAAACTGGAAACCGGATTTAGTTATACATGTAGGTGATTTTCTATACCGTGAAAATATCTGCCCAGCGGATAAACTGGGTTGCGCGGGTAGCCCTTGGGGATTTGGTTGGGATGCTTGGCAAGCCGATTTTTTTGAGCCAAGTGCTTCTTTATTGAAAGTTGCTCCGTGGGTGTTGGTTCGTGGCAATCATGAATCATGCGCAAGGGCAGGGCAGGGCTGGTGGCGCATGCTAGATCCGAGGCCCTTGTTGCAGGGGCGTGATTGTAACGATGCCGCAAATGACGATATCGGTGACTATAGTGATCCCTATTCCGTTCCGCTGGGTAATGACGCTCAGTTGATCGTAATGGATACTTCAAATACGATCAACGGAGTTATTCAGGCAGGAGATATTAGGCAAATTAAATATCGCGATATGTATGGCAAGCTCGAAGACTTGTCTCAACAGGCCTCCTATAATATTGTGACTAATCATCATCCAATACTCGGTTTTGAAGCTAAGAAAGATAAGCATGGTGACGCGGTGAGGCCGTTGCCGTTGTCAGGAAATCAAGGAATACAATCTGTATTCAGTGCGATCAATCCGCTAATTATGCCGCCACGAGTGAATGCCATGTTGTCAGGACATGTTCACTTATGGCAGGAAGTCAGTTTTTCCAGCCCGCATCCGACTCAGTTTGTTGCAGGATTTTCAGGTACCTTGGAAGATGCGGTTCCTCTACCGGAACCATTACCGCCAGGCGCAACACCGGCACTTGGCGCTGTGGTTGAACACTTTAGCTCATGGCTTACTGGATTTGGCTTTATGACGATGGAGCGCAAAGGTGCCCAGCAGTGGGATGTGAAGGTGTGGGATACTAATGGGCATCAAGTCAATTCTTGCAGTGTTGAAGGTAGCCATTCCAATTGCGAGTTGGGACGAGTTAAATAGCCAAATTTATATCGCGCGGGCCAATTTCTACTCAGGAAAATTTATGTCTACCAAAATATTAGTTCGGATTGTTTTTGCGTTTTGCATAATGTTCAGCCAATTGGCGCAGTCAGCCCAGTCTGACGGAGGTCCCCAATTTAAGCTGGTCAGTAAATATAATGTGGGTGGAGAAGGTCGCTGGGATCTGCTCACCTTTGATTCAAAGCACCGTCGTCTTTATGTAAGCAGGGCAACTCATGTTCAGGTGATAGATGCTGATTCCGGAAAAGTTGTGGGGGATATTCCCGGTACAGATGGCGTGCATGGAATTGCGCTTGCGGATGAATTTAATGTCGGTTTTACCAGCAACGGTAAGAGTAATTCTGTCACGGTATTTGATCTAACGACGCTGAACATAATTGCTTCTGTTCAAATCAGCGGGATGAATCCTGACGTTATTATTTATGAACCAAAATCAAAACATATCTTTGCGTTTAATGGCCGCTCCACTAATGCAACCGTGATTGATGCAGCTACTCACAAAGAAATAAACACAATTAGTTTACCGGGAAAGCCGGAGCTTGCCGTGAGTAATGAGGCAGGGCATATCTTTGTAAATATCGAAGATAAAAGTGAAATCGTCGTCATTGATAGTGCTTCAAACAAAGTACTAAAAAGTTTTCCGCTCGGCAATGGAACTGAGCCCACCGGCCTGGCATTTGATCAAAAGCATAATCGTCTGTTCTCGGTCTGTGCCAATAAGAAAATGGAGATTCTGGATTCTGAGACTGGAAAAATTGTTGCAGAAGTCGCGATTGGTGACGGCCCTGATTCCGCAGGATTCGACGCAAGTTTAGGAATTGCATTCAGCTCAAACGGAGATGGAACATTAACGCTTGTGAAAGAAATTGATCCGGATCACTTTTCAGTTACTCAGAATGTGGTGACTGAAAAGGGCGCCAGAACGATGGCTTATGACGCTGAAAAACACCGTGCCTACTTGGTTACTGCTGCATTTGGCGAAACGCCTGCTGCTACTAAAGAACAACCCAAACCCAGGCCTGCAATGTTGCCTGACAGTTTTGTGGTTTTGGTTGTCTCGCCCAATCTTTAATGTGATTTGGTATCCAAGCTAGAATTAAAAAAACATGATGAGTAAAGTTGCACAAGTCACGATTTTCTTCTGGATTATGAAAATCTGTGCCACAACGTTAGGCGAAACGGCTGGCGATCTTTTGTCTATGACGCTGCACGTTGGTTATGCAATGAGTTCGATCATTTTATTTGCATTATTTGCGATCACGTTTGCGTTGCAACTTAAATCGAAAGTATTTAATCCGCTACTGTTTTGGACGGTCATTCTTTCGACCAGTATCGTTGGCACAACAATGTCAGATTATATGGATAGGACATTGGAGCTGGGCTATGCCACAGGATCTTTGATATTGCTGTCATGCCTGGTGGTTGTGCTGGCCATTTGGCGATTTACAGAGAAGTCGCTTTCAGTAGACAACATTAATTCAACCAGAGCAGAGTGTTTTTATTGGATAGCTATTCTTTTCTCCAACACGTTGGGGACTGCCTTGGGAGACTTTCTAGCAGATGACTCAGGTCTTGGGTTCCTTGGTGGTGCAGGCCTGATAGGTGGATTGATCGGCATGATTGTACTGGCTACTTATTTTACAAAGATCAATCGAGTTGCGTTATTTTGGATTGCTTTTGTCCTGACGCGTCCATTCGGTGCAACATTTGGTGATCTACTGACAAAACCTATAGAACAGGGTGGGTTGAATTTCGGCACCATCGGTTCATCTATCATTCTCGCAACATTACTAGTCATGCTGGTGGTTTTTACGAGCATCCATGATAGGAAGAAAGTGTTAGGCCAAGCATAGGATTTTGGAGTTAATTGAAACAAACCCCTTCAGACAAAAAATCAACAACTCATACAGGTAATGCTTTGCGCCTAAGGAATGAAATGACACTAAATTGGAAAAACTCTACAGCCAAGTATGGCTGGTTAACAATCTCAATTCATTGGTTGATGTTGCTATTGATCGTTGCAACTTATGCCACGATGGATCTCAAATCAATTTTCCCGAAAGGGAGCCCATCGCGTGAGTCGATAGCGATGTGGCACTATATGCTGGGATTATTGATATTTTGTTTTGTGTGGTTACGCGTATGGGCTCGATTTTCAGGCCAAAGTCCCTCTATTGAACCTCCTCTGCCAACTTGGCAGACACTTCTGGCTAAAGCAGTGCATTTGGCGTTGTATGGTCTGATGATAAGTTTGCCGTTGCTGGGGTGGTTAACCCTTAGTGCCAAAGGAAAGCCTGTGCCGTTTTTTGGTGCTGAGTTACCGGCATTAATAGATAAGAGTCAGGAAGTGGCCAAATGGTTGAAAGAACTTCACGAAACCATCGCGACAGTGGGCTACTTTCTCGTTGGAATTCATGCTGCCGCAGCACTTTATCATCACTATATTCAACGCGATAATACGTTAAGGCTGATGCTCCCAAAAAGTTGATTTAGTACAGTAGTAGCACTAAATCAAGTTTAAATCCGAGCCGGATGAATAGCGGGCTTATTTTTGAACCGCTAATTTTTGCTGAGTTGCGGGTTCATTTTGCTGTCCATCTTGAGCAATTCTTATTTGATCCAAGTATTGTCCAATAGCATAAGGGACGTCGTCAGTACTATCGGTCGTATCGGTTTGATCGGCATTGCTTGTATAAGAAGAGTTATTAAACGGGCTAACAAATGAAGAACACCCGGTCATGTATGTAAGTATTAGACACAACAACATTCTTTGATAGAAACATCTGTTCATACCATCCTCATAATTTAATTCCGTCTGGTTTGATATCGGCTTAAGGCGAAAAAACTTGAGCTATTAGTGACTCTGCTGGATTGGCGGTTTGCTACCCATATCGCGATGTAGTTGATGATATTGATAAATTGGTTGATGCCCTGAAAAGGTAAAATTATGCAAAATAAATACCGCTTTAAAAAACATACGATTAGACTGGCAGCATTCAAAACTCAAGCTACATCGTAAACTGTGGACTTGAGTGCTCCCGCGCACAGAAGTCATCTTTAACAATGATTAAAAAGAACCAACGAAATCAAGCGAATAATCTCGATAAATACTTGAACTATAAACTGCTGTCACTCCTTTTAGGCGTAGTCTTATTTTCAACATTTGCGGGGGGATGCTCGTCTCCGTCAAGAGAAGCAAAAGCTGATCGTAAAGATAAAGAGTCTAAGGTTTCTCAAAAAGAACAAAAGATAGATGAGGTAAGGGTTAAGGATTTTGCTATTCGCGGCTACGACTCCGGAGTTGAATACACAACCGAAAGTACGAAGCTAACGATTAATCTTGAGACTGAATCCCTTCAGTTAAGCTTGGTTCAACCGGCACGGAGAGGTAAATATCCATTGGTTATTTATTTGCCGGGAATGGGGGAATCAAGCGATGCTGGCAGTAAATATCGCAAAGCTTGGGCAACTTCAGGTTATGCCGTCATTTCAATTCAGTTGTTGCGAGACGACGAAACAATATTATCAAACCCGGCTGCCAAAGAAGGTGATTTTTCCTATATTCGACATGACCGCTATTCCCCCGAAGTCGTATCGAATCGATTTAACATGCTGAAGAAAGTGGTTGAGTACTTGAAGCACGGAGTTGAAGCAGGTGACACAAATTTAAGCAACATTGATGTTGATCACATGGCAATTGTTGGTTTCGATATTGGAGCAAATTCAGCCATGATTGTGGCAGGAGAAGAGGTTCAGGCTGTATCTAATTCAGCATTGCCACTTAAATTGGCTGGAGTTATTGCTTTAAGTCCCTATGCAGATTTTTCCGGTGCAACTTTTGATTCGCGTTATAGAAATATTAATATTCCGGTCTTGCCTATTACGGGTGATGCAGATGACGACACGCATGGTGTCGTTCCAATCACGTTACACCAAGCCCCTTTCCAATATATGCCGGAGGGAAATAAGTATTTATTGCTATTGGATGGTGCCTCACATGCAGTCATCGGAAGTGGGGCTCAAACTAATGAAATAGCCACAGTAGAAAAAAGTACTGATAACAGTAAAAGAAATGATAATGAAAGTTCGGGTAAAAGTTCAGGTAGAGGGCGCGGTAGTCGCAATGGTAAAAAATCATCAAGCAGTGATAACGGAAATGCCGAAACGCCGGCCAAGAGACCTCCCGCAGGGCCAACTCAGCGGGCGATAATGGGAGTTGCTATTGAACAAATTTCAACGGTTTTCCTAAATGCCTACGTTAAAAATGATCCTATGGCAATGGAATGGTTGAAAAATCAAGCGCAACCGTGGTTATATAACGTTGGAAAAATAAAAGATAAGTAATCAACTTTTGATTACTTTCAAGCAAACAAGTTTTATGTTATTTATTGCAAGATTTTCGTCAGCATATATTTTAAGAAACTACTAAACCGGGCTTCGATCAAATGTTATCAATATTTAACTCCAAATTATCCAGTAACGCGCGAATTAATTTGTATCGGACTTTGGGGCTGGTAATCGCCGCATTGCTTTTCGGTTCGTTGACTACGCCTAACTCTGTTGCAAAAGACTACGATAAACGCCAAGGAGGGGATCAACCTACCCCCGTCACTGCAAGCACTGCGCAGCTACAATCCATGCCAGTTTGGATCGAAGCTCAAGGCACGGTTACACCCCGTAATTATGTCAATGTGATGCCACGAGTAGCAGGTTTACTTCAGGGTGTGAGCTTTAAGGAAGGCCAGACAATAAAGGCTGGACAACTCCTTGCCACGATTGACCCGAGGCCATTCCAAATACAGGTAGCTCAGGCTGCAGCAACACTGATGAAGGATCAGGCCCAGCTTGATGGAGCACAAACTGATTTGGATAAATATGAAATTCTGCTTAAACAAGACTCAATTGCAGCGCAACAAGTGGTAGATCAGCGCGCAACTGTTGCACAATTAAAAGGTACGGTAGCATCTGATAAGGCGGCAAAAGATAATGCAGAATTGCAGCTTGAATGGACGCGCATCGTTGCGCCAATTACAGGTGTAGTTGGCCTGCGTCAGGTCGATGTGGGCAACATGGTAGGAACAACCGGTGCCATCGGCGGCGGAAATAGCGCACTTTCCGGCGGCGTTGTATCTGCGTCGATCCCCATAGTTACGATTGCCCAAGTTCAACCTATTACAGTTACTTTTGCTATTCCGCAAAATCAACTTCCCACCGTACTAGAACGTTTGCATGGTGCTTCTATCCCCGTACAGGCTTGGGATCAGCGCCGAACAAACCAGCTTGATAGCGGGAAAGTCGCCGCAGTAGACAATCAGATCAACGCCGCAACCGGCACTGTTATGATAAAAGCAGAGTTTTCTAATTCCAAGTTGGTGCTTTACCCCAATCAGTTTGTCAATGTGCGTATGCTTGTGGATACTATTAAAAATTCGATCGTAGTTCCATCAGCAGCTATAGCTACAGGTGGACACGGAAGTTATGTTTACGTCATCGGAAATGAAGATACAGTGTCGGTACGCAATGTCACGACGGGAGTTACCAATAAAGATTTAACCGCAATCACAAATGGACTGGCTACCGGGGAACGTGTCGTTACCGATGGGCTTGACCGCTTAAAGGATGGCGGAAAAATTCAAGTCGTCGTTCCGTCAGATGGTTCTTCTTCTGAAGCTGCCGGTTCCCATCACCACGGTCAGGGTGGAAAGCCCGATGATGGTCATCCCCGGAAACAACCTCAATGAGTTCTGAAAATCATCCGGATAGCCCAAATCTAACTCAGTCTGAACAACATCAGCGTAAAGTTATAGTCTCGCCTGATGGTGAGATCCATGAAGATGTCGCCGCGTGTGAAATGAGTCCCTCACGTATATTTATACTGAGGCCTATCGCAACGACGTTGTTGATGGTTGCAGTACTTTTAGCCGGCTTTGTAGGCTACAACTTGTTGCCACAATCGGCATTACCCGAGGTCGACTACCCGACCATTCAAGTCACTACGCTTTATCCTGGTGCCAGCCCGGATGTAACCACATCATCCATCACTTCTCCATTGGAACGGCAATTTGGACAGATGCCTGGACTTTCACAAATGTGGTCCACAAGTTCAGGTGGCGCTTCAGTCATAAATCTAAGATTCGATTTGAAATTGCAGCTTGATGTCGCCGAACAAGAAGTGCAGGCGGCGATCAACGCAGCTACCACTTTCTTGCCGACGGATCTGCCTTCACCTCCTGTGTACGCAAAGGTCAATCCAGCCGATGCGCCGGTAATAACACTTGGTTTGACTTCAGAAACACTGCCATTAACACAGCTGGAAGACCTTGCGGATACAAGACTTGCACAAAAACTATCTCAGGTTACTGGTGTTGGGTTAGTGACGCTTAGCGGTGGACAACGTCCCTCTGTCCAAGTGCAAGTAAATGGACGAATGTTGGCCTCACAAGGTCTAAGTCTTGCAAGCATTCAAGCGGCTGTTGTAGCAGGTAATGTAAATACACCCAAGGGAAGTTTTGATGGCCCGGAACGCTCGTTAACCATTAACGCAAACGATCAACTAGAGTCGGCCCTGGATTACCAAAATTTGGTGGTCGCTTATAACAATGGCGCCCCGGTACGTTTGAAGGATGTGGCGACAGTACAAAAGGGAGCGGAAAATTCGCTACTCGCCGCATGGGTAAATCATAAACCGGGCATCGTCATTAATGTTCAGCGCCAACCGGGTGCAAATGTGATTGCAGTGGTTGATCAAATTCAGCAACTGTTACCGAGGTTACGGCAAAGTTTACCTGGTGCGACGAACCTTACAATTTTGTCAGATCGCACAATAACAATACGATCCTCGATCACTGATGTGAAGTTTGAGTTAATGCTGTCCATTGTACTTGTGGTACTGGTGATATTCATTTTTTTGCGCAATGCGCGCGCAACTTTCATCCCGGCAATGGCCGTTCCATTATCATTGATCGGTACTTTTGGCGTAATGTACTTGGCAGGCTTCTCTATCAATAATCTCACATTGATGGCGCTGACAATTGCAACGGGATTTGTGGTGGATGACGCTATCGTGATGATTGAAAACATAGCACGATATATCGAAATGGGGGAGCCACCACTGCAAGCTGCTCTCAAGGGAGCCAAACAGATTGGCTTTACGATTATCTCACTCACATTTTCGCTCATTGCCGTATTGATTCCCCTGCTTTTTATGGGGGATGTGGTTGGTCGATTGTTTAGGGAATTTGCGATCACATTAGCAGTAGCAATCTTGATTTCTGCAATTGTATCTTTGAGTTTTACACCCATGCTGAGTGCGCGTCTGTTAAGTCATATTCGGGAAGATCAGCAAAGCCGATTGATGCGATGGAGCCAACGCAAATTTGATGAATTGGTCAATGGCTATGGCAACGCACTGCGTTTCGTACTCCGACATCAGCGCGAAACACTTTGGGTCGCAATCGGCACATTGGTGCTAACTGTATTGCTCTATATATTTATACCCAAAGGTTTTTTCCCTGTTGAAGATACCGGACTGATTCGTGCGATTACTGTAGCGTCACAGAGTACTTCGTTTCAGGAAATGAATAATAGGCAGCAGGGCTTGGTTGATGCTTTATTGAGAGATCCAGCGGTTCAGAGTGTGTCGTCTTTCATTGGAGTGGACGGAACCAATACCACCTTGAATAGTGGTCGAATTTTAATCAGCCTGAAACCGCTTGAAGAACGCGGGGATCGCGTAGGAATAGTGATGGGTCGTTTGAAGCAGGAAGCAACTCAAGTTTCAGGTATCGAAATGTTTATGCAACCGGTACAGGATCTGACTATTGATGATTTGGTTAGCCGTAGCCCATACCAATTTAGCTTGACCGCAGTCAATGGGAATGATTTGGCAAAGTGGACAAACGCTTTACTGGATAAATTGGGCAAGTTACCGCAGTTCACAGGATTAACTAGCAGTTTACAGAATGATGGATTACAGGCTTTTGTGGAAATTGACCGCGATGCCGCATCAAGGCTCGGTATCAGCGTCGCTACAATCGATGGCGCTTTATACAGTGCATTTGGCCAGAGATTAATCTCGACAATATTTACCCAAGCGGCGCAGTACCGTGTAGTGCTTCAATTGGATTCTGAAGATCGACAAGGTTTGGATGGATTCAATAGCATTTATTTACCCTCCGCTTCCGGCACTGCGGTTCCTCTCGCACAAATAGCTCGTATCGTGCAGAAGTCCGGCTCACTCGAGATCGATCACCTTGGTCAATTTCCAGCTGCGATGATTTCCTACGACTTGGCTCATGGAGTGTCAATTGGTGAGGCGGTTGATGCGATTCACGCCGCACAGATTGAGTTAAATATGCCGCCTGAAGTGCAACTAAAAATGCAGGGAGCTTCAGCTGCTTTTGAAGCTGCTTTGTCTAATCAACTATGGTTATTGCTTGCAGCAGTGGCCACGATGTACATCGTGCTTGGTGTACTTTATGAAAGTTTTGTGCACCCAGTAACAATTCTCTCAACCCTTCCTTCTGCAGGAATCGGTGCGTTGCTGGCTTTATTGTTAACAGGTAACAGTCTGACTGTGATCGCTATTATCGGTATCATTTTGCTGATCGGTATTGTGCAAAAAAATGCCATTATGATGGTGGACTTTGCTTTGGATGCCCAGCGTAACCAAGGTCTTTCGCCACCTGAGGCAATTTTGCAGGCTGCACAGTTGAGATTGAGGCCGATTTTGATGACTACTTTCGCCTCTTTGTTTGGCGCAATTCCTTTAATCATTGGCGGAGGAATGGGCGCCGAGTTACGGCAACCATTGGGAATTACATTGGTTGGCGGTTTGTTGTTATCTCAACTGCTTACGCTATTTACCACGCCAGTGATTTATCTTGCCTTTGACCATATAGCATCTAACTGGAAAGAACGCTTCGGTGGTAACGCTGACTCACAGGAAAATGTAGTGTGAACCTTTCTGCCACTTTCATTCGACGCCCCGTTGGAACTACGCTTCTGGCGATCGCTATTTTACTGGCAGGGGCGATTGCGTTCCGGTTGCTTCCAGTATCACCTCTGCCGCAAGTGGATTTCCCTACCATTAATGTGCAGGCTACTCTACCTGGTGCAAGTCCAGAGGTGATGGCTGCGACCGTAGCAACACCGCTAGAGCGTGCGCTAGGCAGGATAGCGGGAATCACTGAAATGACTTCGATGAGCTCGGTTGGCTCTACTAACATCACGATTCAGTTTGACTTGTCGAAAAATATTAACGACGCAGCCCGTGAAGTTCAGGCTGCAATAAATACCGCTTTAACTTTACTTCCTTCCGGCATGACCGGTAATCCGACTTACCGAAAAGTCAATCCGGCCGATGCACCTATCATGATTTTGGGGCTTACATCGAAAAGCTTGTCCCGTAGCCAATTGTACGATGCTGCCTCAACCATATTGGCGCAAAAGATTTCCCAACTTCCCGGAGTTGGTCAGGTAACCGTAGGGGGAGGTGCGCTCCCGGCAGTTAGGGTTGATCTGGATTTGAACCAGATCAACAACATGGGGCTAAGTTTGGAGCAGGTGCGTCAGGCTATTGCAACCGGTAATATCAATGCGCCCAAAGGGGCTGTAGAAGATGAACATCATCGCTGGCAAATTCAAGCCAATGACCAACTCACGACACCTGAACAGTATACGAATCTGGTGGTAGCCTATATTGGTGGTGTACCCGTAAGACTTAACCAGATCGGGCATGTCAGCCAAGGTTCACAAAATATTCTCAACATGGGAATGGCTAACGGCGAGCCCTCAGTCATGCTAATTATTTCCCGTCAGCCTGGAGCTAATATTATTTCAACAGTGGATGCCATAAAAGCTGAACTACCCGCGATGGAAGCGTCGATTCCTGCTGCTATCAATGTTGGAATTATGGTGGATCGTACAACAACTATTCGCGCATCCCTGAAAGACTCGGAAAATACCCTGATGCTTTCTGTGATTTTAGTAGCACTGGTAGTTTTCGTGTTTTTACGCGATTGGCGTGCCACACTCATTCCTGCAATCGCAGTTCCCATATCGCTAGTCGGTACTTTTGCTGTCATGTATCTGCTGGATTACAGTTTGGATAATTTGTCTCTAATGGCTTTGATTGTAGCTACCGGGTTTGTGGTTGATGATGCAGTGGTTGTATTGGAAAACATCATGCGACATGTGGAAGAGGGTGTTCCACCAAAACAAGCCGCTTTGCGCGGAGCGCGCGAAGTTGGATTTACGGTTTTATCCATGAGCTTGTCACTTGTGGCTGTGTTTTTACCCGTTTTGCTGATGGGGGGGCTTATCGGTCGTTTATTCCGAGAATTTGCCGCTACGCTATCAATTGCCATATTTATATCTCTGTTGGTCTCACTGACCTTGACTCCGATGTTGGCGTCTCGATTTATAAAACAACGAACCGAGAAAGCACCGGGGCGTTTTGCCGCATTCGGAGAACAAGCCTTTGCAAAATTATTGCGTGGTTATGACCGAACGCTGACTTGGGCTCTTAAACACCATCGCATCATGCTGGCAGTATTTTTCGGTACCATCTTTCTGAATGTGTACTTGTATCAAGTCGTTTCAAAGGGTTTTTTCCCGACTCAGGATACAGGATTAATGACCGGTAGCATTCAAGCAGATCAGGCTATTTCTTTTCAAGCCATGTCGCAAAAAGTTACTCAGATCGTTGGCATAATTAGACAAGATCCGGCAATCCAAAATGTAGTGGCATTTACAGGCGGTGGTACGACTAACGGCGGATTTGTTTTTGTGTCTCTGGTTCCCTACAATTTGCGACCAGATTCGATTGCGGTAATTGCCAGACTCAGACGAAAGTTGAGCGCTGTACCTGGGGCACAGGTTTTCATGTCTCCAGTACAGGATATTCGAATGGGGGGGCGATCCGCACCTGCACTATACCAATACACTTTACAGGCAAGCGACCTGAATGAACTTCGCACATGGGAGCCGCGTGTATTAGAAGCCTTTAATCACATTCAAGGTTTAACTGATGTTAATACCGATCAGCAAAGCAAAGGGTTGCAGATTGAATTAGTAATTGATCGTGATGCTGCGGCTAAACTTGGAATATCGGTCAATACGATTGATCAAACTTTGAACGACGCATTCGGTCAGCGACTTGTTTCAACGATATATGCACCTCTTAATCAATATCGCGTAGTAATGGAGGCAGATAAGCCATATCAGCAACGCGCGGAAGCACTTAACGATATTTACCTTATAGCTGCGAATGGGCAACGTGTGCCGCTATCAGCTTTAGCCCACTTTGAGCAAGACAGTACTCCGCTAGCGGTCAATCATCAGGGTTTGTTTGCAGCTGCGACGATTTCCTTTAATCTCGATAAAGGCATATCTCTTGGCGATGCACAGCAATTGATCGCTGTGGCTATGGCAAAAATTGGGCTACCTGGTACGATTCAAGGAGGATTTCAGGGGACTGCAAAACTTTTTCAAGATACGGTTAAAAACCAGCCAATGTTTATTCTAACTGCAATATTGGTTATTTACATTGTGCTGGGCGTTCTTTATGAAAGTACGATCCACCCGTTGACCATTCTTTCAACTTTACCTTCAGCGGGTTTAGGGGCTGTCTTGGCACTGATGTTGTTTAAGACTGACTTCTCGATAATCGCGTTAATCGGCGTTTTTCTGTTGATCGGTATTGTAAAAAAGAATGCGATCCTGATGGTTGATTTTGCACTTCAAATGGATAAAGAGCATGGGATGAATCCCCGTGAAGCGATACACCAAGCCTGTCTGCTGCGCCTACGCCCTATTTTGATGACTACTTTTGCAGCATTATTTACGGCATTGCCGCTGGCAATTATTTCAGGAAACGGCGCAGAATTGCGTGAACCATTAGGGATGGCTATAGCAGGAGGCTTAATCGTTAGCCAACTTCTAACGTTGTACACAACGCCAGTCATTTATTTGGAACTTGAAAAAGTTCGCCAATGGGGAATGCGGCGCTGGGGACACGGTGATAGCAAATCTGTTCAAGTATCAAATGGGATCAAGATGGATTCTATCGGAAATCGGATAATGCAGTTTTATGCAGTCGTCACAAAGAGAAGGTCATAAATATGATTCAACAACCTCAAATTCAAAAATTCACAATAGGGTTGGCTTTCAGCCTGATTCTAAGCGCTTGTGCAGTGGGTCCTGATTACAAACAACCAAAAATCGAATCGCCTGAACAATTTAAGGAAAATTCTGGTTGGATTAAAGCAGCGCCACTCGCAGTACCAACTCAAGGTGATTGGTGGACTATTTTTGGCGACTCTGAGCTGAACGAACTAGAATCGCGAGTGTTGGTATCCAATCAAAGTCTTCAGGCATCTTTCTATACCTATCAACAAGCATTGTCACTTACTGATTCGGCTAAAGCCGCAGAGTTTCCAACTCTTGGAGCTTCAGTTACTTCTACACGCTCAGCTAATGCTACAGGAACACCGACTGTTCCTGGCGGCGTAACCACTACAACCATTTCCGGACAGACCGTTGGCCTTACCGCCAGCTGGGTTCCTGATTTCTGGGGAAAAGTACGTCGCCAAGTTGAATCAGATGATGCGAATGCTGAAGCGAGTAAGAACACGTTGCTTGCTGCGCAACTGAGTTTACAAAGCACTTTGGCGCAAGACTACTTTCAGATTCGTCAGATCGATAGCCAAATCGTGCTGGCACAGGAAACAGTTACTGCGGATGAAAAGTCATTGAGCATGACTCAGAATCGTTATGCTGGCGGGGTTAGCACTCAGGCTGATGTTGCCCAAGCTCAATTGCAACTGGCCAACGCGAAAGTGCAGCTTGTTACCTTTAATTTGCAACGCGGCCAATTTGAGCATGCCATTGCGGTACTGGTCGGTGAGGCTCCATCGACTTTCAGTTTGCCAGCGATGCCAAGTCTACCCCAACCTCAAGCAGTTCCAACAGGGTTGCCATCTCAACTCTTGCTCCGCCGCCCGGACTTAATTGCAGCGGAACGTCAGGTAGCAGCTGCAAACGCACAAATTGGTGTTGCCCAATCAGCGTACTTCCCGGCGTTAACGCTTTCAGGCCAAGGCGGATATCGAAATACGACTTTCCCCAATATTATTTCGGCGGCAAATTTATTTTGGTCAGCAGGCCCCTCACTTGCATTAACTCTTTTCGATGGAGGTGCGCGTGCGGCGGTGAAAGCACAAGCTCAAAGTGCATACAAACAGGTCGTCGCGCAGTACAGACAACTCAGCCTACAAGCAATTCAGCAAGTTGAGGATCAACTGGTTGCCCTATCAACGCTAGCCGAAGAAGCGTCGTTGCAACAACAATCCGTCGTGGCGGCAGACGTGTCCTTGCGCTTGGTCACGGATCAATATAAAGCTGGTGTGGTGTCTTATCTGAATGTGATTACAGCTCAAACTGCATCGTATACAGCTCGCAATACCGCACTTCAAATTACTGGGCAGCAACTTGTTGCTAATGTGGCTTTAATACAGGCACTAGGTGGAGGAGCAGAGGATCTGGCAACTAAGGCAGGTACGCCTAAGGCTCTTTGAGCCTGGAACCTTGATGATACTGATAAGATTCTTTAGTATGGCTAAAGACTGCAGGCGGATTTTCTAAGCGCTGAGTTTAATTACTAGGCGTAATTGTGATTCGTATCAGCTTTCGAATTGCGATAGTCACCAGCAATACCACCGCTAAACTAGATAGAAACCCAGCTAGCACATCCGCTGGGAAATGAGCACCTAAGCTCATTCTGGAAAGTCCTACCCACACAACAAATATAACACCAGCAATCCGCCAGTTGCGGTTAAGAATTGGCCACAAACTTGCTACGACAACCATAGCAAAAGAAGAATGCCCGCTCGGCAGGCTATGATGATATTCCGGCGTACCAATAATATTCACTGTGCCGTTGGGCAATGCAAGTGGTGGGCGAGGGAAATCCAGCAGAGGCTTGAGAAATCCCAGCAGCCAACCATCAAACAAGTAGGAGATACTGAATACCGCAACAACTGCAAATAATCTCATTACTTGAGTCCGGTGCTGCGAATCATCCAGTGATGATTTATTCGCAGCGACCAGAACAAACAGCGTCAACATACTAAGGTAAAGAGAAAAAATAGTATGATCAGCCAAGGCTGTGCCCAACTGCATGACTTTATCAAGCCATTCAAATCGAATGTTATTGATGGCATGAAACAGCCACACGTTGGCACCACCCCAATCATAAAAAATCTCTTTCATCGTTTGCGGGCCTAAAGGCTAAGTGCAATGCCCCACATGATGAGTCCGCCCGCTGCAGAAACACCCGCTACTGCGAACAGCCATCGCTTACGTGTCAAAACGGTAATCGAAGCCAGAGAGATTGCAATCTGAATTAACGTCATCGACTGCGCCAGCAAGTGGTGGGGATGCATAGCTTCCTCACTTTCCTTATTGGCTTTTTCTGATTCTGCCTCTAACTCTTCAGCTTTCTTTTTAATCTCTACTTTGTCTTTTTCGTATTTTGCGATCTGAGTTTCGTAAAATTCGCGCTTTTTCGCCGGGGCCACGTCGAGTGCGAGTTCCATCAAATGACCTTTATTGCTCTTGGCCTCAAAAAAATTCCATTGATCTGATGCCTGCGTCTTTTTTAACACTGCCTCGTTCTTAAATAACATGGCTTTATTCTGTGTATCGCCACCTTGATAGCTCACAATCGCACCGGCTGAGGCCAAAATAGCAGTGAAAATGGCTATCTGACTGCCGAGACTATCTCCGCCGTGAGCTGAATGTTCGACTGCATGATCGTGCGCCCCATGGACGTGAAAACCTTCTGACATATTTATTTCCTTGAAGTTAAAATGACTGAAATGAGTAGTATCAATACCAACTTGTATTTTATACCGGGGATGAACTATGAAGCGAATCACATTTACAATTTTTATTTTGGCAATAGGACTCACTCCCTCAGTTTATGGAGATAGTTATGTGCCGGGCATGGGCGAGATAATGGGGGCAACGCAAATGCGCCATTCAAAACTTTGGTTCGCCGGCAAAGCAAAAAATTGGGAACTGGCAAGCTACGAATTGGATGAAATTGAAGAGGGCTTGGATGATGCAGCCAAGTATCACCCTGTATTTAAGAAGGATGCGCCCATTTCAACCATCTTGGAAAAGTTCACTGCTCAACCTCTTCACGAGCTTAGATTGGCTATTGAAGCAAAAGATAGCGTCAAATTCAGAAAATCTTTCAACAGCCTGACCAGTGCATGCAATGCTTGCCACCAAGCAGCAAGCCAAGGATTCATCGTGATCAAACAACCTAATAGATCGCCCTACAATAATCAGGAGTTTTCGGTTAAATGAAAGCTCAAAAAACACTTTGTGCAGACTTTAATGTTTTAAGTTGTCTGTGCATCTAAGTTTGATTATTTCAATTTTGTTATGTCATAATTTGTAAAATAAAAATAAGCGTCATGGAATTTCGCGCGCAGACGTGATTAAGTGAATGTTAATTTAAGGAGGAGTTATGGATAAAGATAAGGCACAGACAAGTCACCATGGGGTGTTGCATCATGAGAAGAGACATGATGATTCAGCACTACCACATATCAGTAACGTTACGGAACAAGGTGCGGTTGATCAAGAGGCCGAAATGGATGAGCTTGAAGCGCGCTTGTTCGCGATGGCTAAATTGCGTAGTTAGTTTTTCCTTAGCCTTCAAAATTAAATAAGCACAGGCCAGTGTTTATTAGCGGGGGTCATAAAATACTAACCCCTTGCTTTTTAAGCATTGAGACAAGTGTTATTAATGGCAAGCCGATCAAGGCATTGGGGTCATTTCCCTCGATGCGACCGATCAGCGCAATTCCCAGACCTTCGGATTTTGCGCTCCCTGCACAATGATAAGGCTGCTCTTTGAGGAGGTAGCGTTCAATTTCTTCATCACTGGAATGACGGAAAGTGACTTTGGTTTCGTCAATCTCGGTTTGCATGGAGCCGTCGGCTGAATTCAATAACGTCAAGGCTGAATAAAAGACGACGGTTTTATTACGCATCGAACGTAATTGGCGAACTGCATTATCATGGGTATACGGCTTTCCTAATTGCTGCCCGTCAAGCAATGCCACTTGATCGGAGCCGATGATTAACGCATTGGGGTAGTCTTTTGCTACGGCTTCTGCTTTAAGTATCGAGAGTCGTGCAGAAGTTTGCCTGGCAATTTCACCGGGAAGAGGCGTTTCGTCAACATTTGGAGCCGCAGTTTCGAATGGTATTTGAAGGATGGAAAGCAGCTGCGCCCTATATATAGAGGTCGAAGCTAGAACAAGCGGCTGAGAAATCAAGATAAATCCTTAATGCGACTTTGACAGAGAGGGGCAGAATATATATCATGCGCGCCTCATGTTTGCACGACCTTTCATTGATAGTATTGATTTTGCCAGAAATGGCAGAGAATTATGCGATGAAATTCCGATAGTTACCTTGTCTCGACTAAGCGATATGCTGGCGAGTTCTGAGGGTACTCTCAGGTATAAAGTGATTGGTTCGCAAGAAGGCGATAGCCATAAGTTGGAGATCGTGCTTGAAGGTTCGTGTCAGTTACGTTGTCAGCGTTGTTTGGGTGAATTTACTTATCCCATAGAGATTAAAACGCATTTGCTGTTGCTTCCAGCTGATAAGCTGGATGAGATAGATGACGACGTTGATGCCATTGAGGCAACAGCGCAGATGGATGTGCTGGCATTGATTGAAGATGAAGTGTTGCTTGGTTTGCCTTTCGCTCCCAGACATCTGGAAGAGTCGTGCAGTGCATCACTGAAGGATTTGCAACAGTCAGCCAATCCGTTTGCTGTTTTGGCTGTATTAAAAAAGTAGTAATTTGGTTTTTTTGAGGAGTTATCATGGCAGTTCAGCAGAATAAAAAATCCCCGTCTAAGCGTGGCATGCACCGCGCACACGACTTTTTGACTAATCCCGCATTGGCGGTTGAGCCGTCTACTGGTGAGCCGCATCTGCGCCATCACATCAGCCCGAGCGGTTTTTACCGTGGCAAAAAAGTAGTTACAACCAAAGGCGAATAAGCTCATTGAGCGTATTAAGCTGGCTCCCGTTTCATTGGGACGCTGAATCTTTGTCTATTTCTTGTTCTAGAGGGTAGCCCAGTGGGTATTACAGTAGCCATTGATGCCATGGGCGGAGACCACGGGACACGGGTAACCGTTCCTGCGGCAGTCGCATATCTAAAGGATCACCCCGACGATATCGTGGTGCTGGTCGGATTGACCGATGCCATCGAAGCTGAATTGCAAAAGCTTAATTACACTGACCGAACTCGCCTGCGAATTCATGGTGCCAGTGAAGTCGTCGGAATGGATGAGTCGCCACAAATTGTGTTGCGTAGCAAAAAAGACTCTTCTATGCGTGTGTCCATCAATTTAGTGAAAAATGGTGAGGCAGCAGCTTGCGTAAGCGCAGGCAATACCGGCGCACTGATGGCGACTGCACGATATGTACTCAAAACTTTGCCGGGAATAGATCGTCCTGCCATTGCCTCTTTTTTACCGACCGTAAAGGGACAAGTCTGTATGCTTGATCTGGGCGCAAACGTCGATTGTTCCGCCGAGCATTTGCTTCAGTTTGCCCTGATGGGTAGTACTTTGGTGGCGGCACTGGAACATAAAGATAACCCCACGATTGGCCTCCTGAATATTGGTAGTGAAGACATCAAGGGCAACGAAGTTGTAAAACAAGCCGCTGAATTATTACAAGCCAGTGACCTTAACTTCTATGGCAACGTGGAAGGTGACGACATTTTTCAAGGGGTTACAGACGTAGTAGTATGCGACGGATTCGTTGGTAATGTTGCTTTGAAAACAGCCGAGGGTGTTGCGAAAATGATGGGTGGATTTTTGCGCGAAGGCTTTAGCAAGAATTGGTATGCGAAATTTGGAGCCTTAGTATCGATTATGGTGCTTAGAGCATTCAAACATAGATTGGATCATCGTCGCTACAATGGTGCGAGTTTCCTGGGGTTAAAAGGAATCGTTGTTAAAAGCCACGGTTCCGCAGATTCTTTTGCTTTCTTGTGCGCTATTGAGCGTGCAGCCGAAGAAGCACGCGGTGGCATGTTACATCAGATTAGTTTGCACGTTGAAAAATGGCATCAGGCACGTCAGCAAATTGCGGGGGCGACAGTATGATTTATTCGAAAGTCATTGGTACAGGCAGTTATTTGCCCTCTAAGGTACTAACCAATCTTGATCTGGAAAAGATTGTTGATACTACGCATGACTGGATTTTCTCTCGAAGCGGGATAGTTGAGCGCCATGTCGCGGCAGATAATGAATTTACCAGTGACCTCGCACTGCAAGCTAGCCTCAAAGCAATTGAGGCTGCTGGCATCGTAGCGAACGACATTGATTTAATCGTTGTGGCGACTACCTCTCCAGATCAGGCATTTCCCAGCACGGCTTGTATTTTGCAAGACAAACTCGGTATAAAAAATGGCAGCCCAGCTTTTGATATGCAAGCAGTATGTGGCGGTTTTGTTTATGCGCTTAATACGGCTGATATGTACATCCGTGGCGGACAAGCCAAAACAGCACTAGTCATTGGCGCTGAAGTAATGACAAGATTGCTGGATTGGAGTGATCGTACAACTTGTGTTTTGTTTGGTGACGGTGCTGGCGCAGTAATTTTGCGCGCATCTGACGAACCCGGTATTGTGGTCAGCAAGTTACATGCGGATGGCAGTCATCACGATATGTTAAAGGCTGACCCCTTGGTTTCCATGGACGGGAAGGCAGTATTTAAGTTTGCAGTCAAGGTATTAAGCGATGTAGTTGAAGAGTTGCTGGAAGATCAAAAACTAAGCGGCTCAGATATTAACTGGCTTGTGCCGCATCAAGCTAATATCCGTATCATTGAAGCGACGGCAAAGAAATTAGACTTGGATATGAGCAAAGTGGTTGTTACTGTAGCCTCTCAAGGCAATACGTCTGCCGCTTCAATTCCTCTGGCATTAGATACGGCTGTCAGGGATGGGCGCATTAAAGCAGGGCAAAATATCCTAATAGAAGCTGTGGGTGGTGGTTTTACTTGGGGCGCAGCATTGATTAAATGGTAGGCAACATGAGTTGCCAGTGAAGAGAAATGCGGCTTTCAACTACCAACTACAGACTAACGACTAATAACTAACGACTGATTTTTCAAATGACAAAATTTGCTTTCGTTTTTCCCGGACAAGGTTCCCAGTCACGCGGCATGATGAACGGCTATGCCGATTTCACTGCTGTACGCGATACGTTCACTGAAGCCGCGGACGTGTTGAAACAAGACTTATGGCAATTGGTTACAGAAGGTACAGACGCTGAACTTAATGCTACCGTCAATACACAGCCAGTGATGTTGACCGCCGGAGTGGCGGTTTACCGTGCCTGGCAATCACAAAACGGGGCAAAACCGACCATCATGGCCGGGCACAGTTTGGGCGAGTACACTGCATTAGTAGCCGCTGGCGCGCTTAGTTTTGCCGATGCGTTGCCCTTGGTACGATATCGTGCACAATGTATGCAGCAAGCTGTGCCTGAAGGTGTAGGTGGTATTGCCGCTATTCTTGGCTTGGACGATGATGCGGTACGAGCCGTTTGTCTCGAAGGAGCACAAGGCGAAGTATTGGAAGCAGTGAATTTCAACTCCCCAGGACAAGTGGTTATTGCTGGAAATCGTGCAGCGGTAGAGCGGGGTATGGAGTTAGCCAAAGCTAAAGGTGCAAAACGCGCCATCATGTTGCCTATGAGCGTTCCGTCGCATTGCAGTCTGTTAAAAGGCGCAGCGGAACAGTTACGTGAATACCTGAAAAGTGTAGCAGTTCAATCATCGGTAATTCCTGTTCTTCACAACGCTGATGTTTTGTCTTACAGTGACGGCGCTTCTGTCAAAGATGCGCTAGTGCGTCAATTGTATTCACCAGTACGTTGGGTTGAAACGATACAGGCATTCGGCAAACAGGGTATTTCTTATAATGTAGAGTGCGCACCAGGTAAGGTGTTGGCAGGATTAAACAAGCGCATTGATACAAATCAACAAGCACTAGCCATCAACGATGGTGAGGCGCTGAAATCAGCATTAGTTGCACTCGCATAAGGGGGAGTATATGGCGCTGCAAGGACAAATCGCTCTTGTTACTGGTGCATCGAGAGGTATCGGTCAAGCAATCGCATTAGAACTTGGCAAACAAAGGGCAACGGTAATAGGCACAGCAACAAGTGAAAGTGGTGCTTTGGCAATTACTGCTTATCTTGAAGCCGCTGGTATCAAGGGTAAGGGTTACGCGCTGAACGTCAATGATACAGCTCAAACTGAACAAGTACTGGCTGAGTTGAGAGCGAAGTTTGGAGAAATTACGATTCTGGTGAATAACGCCGGGATTACTAAAGACAACTTGTTGGCACGAATGACGGATGAAGATTGGGACGATGTCATTACGACCAACCTTAAGTCAGTATTTCGTTTGAGCCGCGCTGTATTGCGTGCCATGATGAAAGCAAGAGGAGGGCGGATTATCAGCATCTCTTCAGTAGTTGGTAGTATGGGTAACCCGGGACAGGCTAACTATGCCGCGTCCAAAGCCGGGATGGCAGGGTTTACAAAGTCATTAGCTCAGGAAATTGGCAGTCGGAATATTACTGTCAATTGTGTAGCGCCGGGTTTCATCGACACAGACATGACTCACGCACTGGGTGAGGAACAACGTGCGAAATTAGTTGAGCATGTGCCGCTAAAACGCCTTGGAAAACCAGCAGATATTGCGGCTGCAGTCTCATTTTTGGCCGGTCCCGGCGCGGCTTATATTACAGGCGTTACTTTGCATGTTAATGGCGGGATGTACATGGAATAATCAATCAGTTTGGAAATCGGCTCGAGTTTGGTAGAATGCTCGCGCTTTTTGAAAATTAATCATAGGGAGTAATGGAATGTCTAACATCGAACAACGCGTTAAGAAAATCGTAGCCGAACAACTCGGCGTTAATGAAACTGAAGTTAAGAACGAATCTTCGTTCGTTAATGATCTTGGCGCAGACTCATTGGATACTGTTGAATTGGTGATGGCTTTGGAAGAAGAATTCGGCGTTGAAATCCCAGATGAAGACGCCGAGAAAATTACTTCCGTGCAACAAGCAATTGACTACGTCAACGCACACCCAAAGTAATTGGTCGTTATTGATTCCTTTTTCCTTCGCTATTGGAGTCCGGTTTGACTAAACGCAGAGTCGTTGTTACTGGCTTGGGTATTATTTCGCCAGTTGGTATTGGAGTTGCCCAAGCTTGGCAGAATATTGTAGCCGGTAAGTCGGGTATAACAAAAATCACTAGGTTCGACGCCTCAGCCTTTGCCTGCCAAGTAGCAGGGGAGGTAAATGGATTCGATGTCGCTCAATATCTTCCTGCCAAGGAAGCACGACGCATGGATCGCTTTGTTCATTTTGGTCTGGCAGCCGGAATTGAAGCGTTCAAGGACTCCGGACTCGTGGTAACGGAACAAAATGCCGAACGCATCGGCGTGTGCATTAGTTCCGGTATTGGCGGCCTGCCAATGATTGAAGATACGCATAATGATTATCTGGCAGGAGGTCCCCGCAAGATATCGCCGTTCTTTATTCCCGCGACCATCATCAATATGATTTCCGGCAACCTGTCTATTATGTATGGACTAAAGGGGCCGAATTTCTCTGTCGTTACAGCTTGTACAACTGGAACGCACAGCATCGGCGAATCGTTTCGCAAAATCGAATACGGCGATGCGGATGTGATGATCGCAGGCGGAGCAGAGTCGACAATTTGTCCTTTGGCAGTGGGTGGATTCTCATCTGCCAAGGCGCTATCAACCCGTAATGACGATCCGGCAACTGCAAGTCGACCCTGGGATAAAGATCGGGACGGATTTGTAATGGGTGAAGGCTCGGGGGTATTGGTGCTTGAAGAATACGAGCACGCCAAGGCTCGTGGTGCCAAGATATATGCCGAGCTTACCGGCTATGGTATGAGCGCGGATGCCTATCACATGACAGCTCCAAGTACAGATGGGCCAAGGCGTAGCATGGTCAACGCGTTGCGCAATGCCGGTCTGAATCCTGATCAAGTGCAGTACGTTAACGCGCATGGGACATCAACTCCGTTAGGCGACAAGAATGAAACCGAAGCAATTAAGTTGGCTTTCGGCGACTATGCTAAAAAACTTGTGGTGAATTCCACAAAGTCAATGACAGGTCATTTGTTGGGTGGTGCCGGTGGCATCGAGTCTTTGTTCTGCGTACTAGCGTTGCATCATCAGATTTCTCCTCCGACTATCAACATCTTCGAGCAAGATCCGGAATGTGACTTGGACTACTGTGCTAACACAGCCCGTAAGATGAAGATCGATGTGGCTGTAAATAACAATTTCGGCTTTGGCGGAACGAACGGTTCGCTAGTTTTCCGCAAAATCTAACAAAGTTGTTTCGTGAGTACACTAATCAACGGGGTGCCGTGCGATACGATTAGTGTAAATGATCGCGGCTTATTGTATGGGGATGGTGTATTTCGTACGTTGCTGCTGCGGGATGGTAGGTTGCAGCAATGGCATAGACACTTCGCCAAATTGCATAAAGATTGCAGTACGATCAATTTGCCTTGTCCCCCGGAATCTCTTCTTTCTAATGAATTGGCGAGTCTAGTTCAGGATAGAAATGACGGGGTGGTCAAGATTATCGTGACGAGAGGCAAATCACTCCGGGGGTATGCGCCTTCACCCCAGCCTAATACAACAAGAATTCTTAGTTTAAATCCACTGCCTGTTTATCCTGAGGAGTTTGCTAATTCTGGCGTCCGGTTGCATTTATGCCAATTACGTTTAGCTCATCAGCCGATTTTTGCCGGCGTAAAGCATCTCAATAGACTTGAAAACGTAATAGCCGCAGCTGAATGGGATAATGCCGATATTGCTGAAGGCTTATTATTTGATGAATCAGGCTATGTTATTGAAGGCGTGCGCAGCAATATTTTCATGGTTAAAGATGGAAATTTGATCACGCCAAATCTGACACGTTGTGGTGTGTCTGGAGTTCAGCGTGATCGAATTATTGATTGGGCAGAACGTCATGGTAAGTCATGTAAAATCTTGGATGTCACATTGGATGAACTATTAAGTTCAGAGGAATTATTTTTGGTAAATAGTGTAATTGGACTTTGGCCAGTTCGGGAAATGCCCGGGTTCCGGCGTGAACATTATCCTGTCGCCAAATCTATACAAAACTGGATACATCATGAAATCGATTAAAGAATTCACACTTTGGCTGATTTTTATCCTGATTGTAGTAGTCGGCCTAACTGGATTTTATGCATTGCGGCCGCTGCCCATTAATCAGTTACCCTTTGAGTTTTCCCTTAAGCAAGGCAGCAGTCTGAAAAGTGCTGCTCGCCAAATGAAGCAAGCCGATGTGTTGCCGAACGACTGGCTATTTGTTTTATTGGCACGCGGCTTAGGTAAAGCTTCACAGATTAAACCGGGAAATTATGAAGTTGAAGAGTCCATAAGTCCCCTGCAATTATTGGACATGATCAGCAAGGGGCAGGTTGAGCAAAGCGAAATTACGATTGTAGAAGGATTTACCTTTAGTCAGTTGAGACAAAATCTCAATTCAGCAACAACGCTACGCCATGACTCAGCTACCTTAGCCGATGACCAAATATTGCAACGCATCGGGGCAACAGAAAAACAGGCTGAAGGATTGTTTTTCCCAGACACCTATAATTTCGCCACTGGTAGCAGTGACTTGTCAGTGCTGAAACGTGCTTATCAGCTAATGCAACGCCATCTGCAAGAAAATTGGGCCAAACGTGATGCAAATCTTCCATTCAATTCTCCTTACGAAGCCTTGATTTTGGCATCTATCGTAGAAAAAGAGACTGGTCAAGCCATAGATCGTCCGATGATTGCAGGGGTATTTATTAATAGATTGAATAAGAAGATGTTATTACAAACTGATCCAACCGTCATTTATGGGATTGGGGAAAAGTTTGATGGTAACTTGCGTAAACGAGATCTCCAAACAGATACACCTTATAATACATACACCCGAAACGGGTTAACGCCAACGCCGATTGCTTTGCCCGGGTTGGCAGCAATTCAAGCCGCGCTTCATCCTGCGCAAACTAACGCCCTATATTTCGTTGCACGTGGAGACGGTAGTTCTTATTTCTCAAGTACACTTGCTGAACACAACAATGCTGTTAACAAATATCAAAAATGACGAAAGCAAAATTTATTACCTTCGAAGGAGTTGACGGGGCGGGGAAGAGCACTCATTTGGAGTGGTTTGCCAATGCTTTGAGGCAGAGGGGAATTGATCTGTTAGTAACGCGCGAACCTGGTGGCACCCCACTGGGGGAAAAATTACGCGAGATATTGTTGAATCATCCCATGCACGCAGAAACTGAAGCCTTACTTATGTTCGCAGCGCGTCGTGAACATGTTGAGCAAGTTATTCGACCCGCTTTGGAACGAGGAACGTGGGTAATCTCGGATCGCTTCAGTGATGCAAGTTTTGCCTATCAAGGCGGTGGACGTGGAGTGTCTTTATCCAAACTTGAACAACTTGAAAAATGGGTGCATGCTGATCTTCAACCTGACCTAACCTTATTGTTTGACATTCCAATTGAAATAGCACGTCAACGTTTATCCAATAATGTTTCATTGGATCGTTTTGAACAGGAACAAGGAATCTTCTTTGAAAAAGTTCGTCAGGCTTATTTGGCTCGCAGTCAAAAAACCCCATTAAGATTTGCTGTCATTCATGCTGAAAAAACACGTGAAGAAGTTCAAGCTAGTTTGCAAAGAATAGTCTCATCTCTCTGATATGAAAGAAGTCTATCCTTGGAATCTTGAGACGTGGAATAGCCTGAAAGGATTGCGCAGCCATCTTCCTAATGCCCTATTGATTAAGGGCGCTGCAGGTATAGGAAAGTTGGATATAGCGATAAATTACGCCCAATCCTTATTGTGCGAAGCTCCAATTGAAGGTGGTTTACCTTGCTGTCAGTGTGACTCCTGTCGCTGGTTTGAACAGGGCGTTCACCCGGATTTTCGTTTGATACAGCCTGACATTCTGAATATAACTGAGGATAGCAGTGAGAAGGAGGGCGGTAAAAAACCTTCTCGAGAGATCAGCGTTGATCAAATTCGAGCCTTGGCAAACTTTGCCAATCTATCAGCACATCGCGGAGGTTATCGCATCATATTGATTCACCCTGCTGAATCAATGAATACAAATTCTGCCAATGCAGTACTTAAAACATTAGAAGAACCAACTGATAAATTGCTGTTTATCCTCGTTACTCATAAGCCCCAACAACTATTGCCGACGATTTTAAGCCGCTGCTTAAGTTTAAGCGTAAATACTCCCAGCATGGTGGTCGGTGCTGAGTGGCTTAAACAACAAGGAGTACTTAACCCCGAAAATGCCTTAGCTCAATCCGGGTTCGCACCCTTGCAAGCATTACATTTGGCAGAAGATAGGGAAGGGACTGAAGAACGAAATTTACTGCTGTCCGCAATTCTGCGACCATCGCAGATGGATGCCTTACAGTTAGCCGATAAACTGCAACGATCACCTCCTGTTCAAATAATTCATTGTTTACAGCAATGGTGTTATGACTTAGCCAGCACCAAGCTAACAGGCCAAGCTCGCTATTTTCCAGAAAAACTTGAAGAATTAAAGAAACTATCTGCTAATATTTCATCTATGCGCTTGCTCGGTTTCCAGCGCGAACTTAGTACGGCTAAGCGTGAAGCCTTTCATCCGTTGAATCCTAAGTTGCAATTCGAGTCTATTTTATTGTCGTATCGACAAATATTTTCAACATCTACCTAGTGCATAATTTTCATGTTTATTGATTCGCACTGCCACCTGAACTTTCCAGAATTGGCTGACAATCTTGACGATGTCTTAGCCAAGATGAAACTTAATGAGGTGACTCATGCACTTTGCGTTTCTGTTGATTTAGGTAAATTACCCCAAATTTTGCAGTTAACTGAACAACATTCAAACCTTTATGCTTCGGTCGGCGTGCATCCCGACTATGAATTGCCAGTCGAACCGACTCAAACTGAACTGGTACGCTTGGCCCAACACCCAAAAGTTATCGCCATTGGCGAGACTGGCTTGGACTATTATCGTTTGCATGGCAACTTAGAATGGCAGAGGGAACGTTTTCGTATCCACATCCGGGCTGCTCGTGAATGCGGCAAGCCTCTCATCATTCATACCAGATCGGCTGCTGCCGATACGCTAAGAATTATGCAGGAAGAAGATGCGGGTCAAGCCGGGGGCGTATTACATTGCTTTACTGAAAACATGGAAGTTGCTCAAGCGGCTATAGAGATGGGCTTCTATATATCTTTCTCTGGGATTGTTACTTTTAAGAATGCTCTTGAAATTAAAAGAGTTGCCTCGACCATTCCGCTAGATAAAATTTTAATTGAAACTGACTCCCCATATCTAGCTCCGGTTCCTTTCCGTGGAAAACTCAATCAGCCAGCCTATGTGAAGCATGTGGCAGAAGAACTAGCGAGATTGCGAAATGTCTCTCTTGATGAGATTGGGATCGCAACTAGTATGAACTTTCGTAGGCTTTTTCTGGGATTGTAGTTATTTTCCAAATCGACAAAAGACGCATAATGTATATTATGTCAAATTGAATATTTTTCTCAAATGCTAAGCAAGCTGAACCCAGCCCAACGCAAAGCAATCACCTATCTCGATGGTCCTCTGCTTGTTCTCGCAGGCGCAGGCAGCGGAAAGACACGGGTAATTGTTCATAAGCTTGCCTATCTTGTTGAGCAATGCGGATACTCGGCACGCAATTTAGCGGCGATCACATTTACCAACAAAGCAGCAAATGAAATGCGCGAACGTGTAGGCAAACTATTGCCGGGCGGAAATGCCAAAGGCATGACCATTAGTACTTTTCATGCTTTGGGAATGCAAATCTTACGTGAAGAAGCCACTCTGATTGGCTATAAGAAACAATTTTCGATCATGGATTCAGCCGACACGGCAAAAATAATTAGCGAATTACTTGGATCACCGGACAAACAAGATATTCGTCAAGCTCAAAGCATGATGTCAAATTGGAAAGCCAATTTCGTTTCGCCGGAGAATGCACAGAGTTTGGTCGACAGTGAGGCTGAGCAGCGCATCGCCCTTCTCTATTCACGATATCAGGAAACCTTACGAGCATATCAGTCTGTGGATTTTGACGACCTGATCCGTCTGCCAGTTGATTTGTTTAAAGCGCATCCAGAAGCATTGTTACGCTGGC
>Ga0182030_10004749_pt1 | contig 29014 bp, 23 predicted proteins | sample 812S3MmetaG_FD_121299 | JGI IMG/M metagenome (GOLD analysis project Ga0182030, IMG submission 121299) | Permafrost microbial communities from Stordalen Mire, Sweden - 812S3M metaG (Illumina Assembly) | ecosystem: Environmental > Terrestrial > Soil > Wetlands > Permafrost | place: Sweden...
CCCAACAAGGACATCTGGCAGCTGACGCCCAGGGGTTGGAAGGAAACCTTCGCTCCCAAGAGCCCCCAGCCCAGTCCCAGCGGCTGAATCCTCCCGGCGCCCGGGTCAGTTGTCAGCCGGTTCAATCACCACGTGCAACCGCCCGCCATGCAACGCGCCCTATACGGTTCCGCCGGACGGTTACTGAGTAACCGTCAGCCCGAGCCCCAGGGGACAGGCGGCGGAAGGCTGGTCTGTGGCTCTGGATCACCGGGCGGAACGGGGGGGAACTGTTGAAACAGTTGGGGCGGCAACCGGTGCCGGGACAGCGCCAGCTGAAGCAGGGGGCTGATGAGAGGGGGCGCGTCGAAACGTCGTGGTTTGTGGGCCATTTGACTTGTGCCATCACCCCCGGCAGGGGGTGACAGACGGTAGCTGGGGGTTGAGCGGAGCGATACCCGGAACAGCAGGAAGTGACGACAGCACCCAGAAGGGGTGCCAGAACCCCGCGACATTGGCCGCGCGCGCGTAGCCAGCGCTGGCACCCCTCGGGTGCGCGGGGCTTGGCACCCCAAATCTGGGGGCATCGCTCCGCTCAGGCCAACCGGCTACCTTCCGGTAACCCTCCGGGTTGCAGTCCGGGGCGGAAGAGGGTCGGCGGGCACCGCGGCCGCCTGCAGTTCCCCCCTCAAAGCCATCGCGGATGGTGGCGTTTGGCGTGGAGAACCCGAAAGACCACGACCTGGTCGCCTTCGATGCGGTAGAACAGCTTGTAAGGGAAACGGCCTGTCATTACCCGGCGGAAGTCGCGGTAGTAAGCGGGGCGCCTGCCGGGGTGCTCTTCGAGAAAGCGGATCACCCGTTTCATCTCAGCCAGGAACTCGTCCCCCCACGCCTGCCCGTTGGGCTTCGTACTATTGGCGGGCCTCCCCCAGATCCGCTTCGGCGCGGGGGCGGATGACCACGTGCCATTTCACGCGGTCGTCTGTTTGCGGAGTCGCGCTTCAACTTCGTGCCACGGGGAACCGGCGGCGGGAGTCCGTCTGTAATCCTCCAACTCCCGGTCCAGCATCGCCTTCTCCTCTGGCCGGGGTGCTTTGCATCCAGCTCAATCACAACGACTTGCACTGAGTGAGCCGTTTTCCTCGTAGCCTCCCCGGGAGAATCGAGCGCCGAGCCACCTCCAGCGGCCAGGGGACGGGTACGCCATGACTGGTGGTTCAAAGGAGGCGGCGGAAAGCAGAGCTTGACGACTGGGTGGAGATAAAGAACCTTTAGGCTATGCTTACAAGCACCGTCAGCGACCAAGGCCAAACGACCGTGCCGGCCGGAATCCGTAAAGCACTCAAGGCCCCTCCCGGCACGGTGTTGGCTTGGGCAGTGAACGGCTCGACTGCCGAGGTTGTGCCGTTGACCCCGGCTAATGAGCGAAAACGGGGAAGGTGTGATTACGAGGCTTGCCTGACGAGCCTCAGGGAATCCGCGGCGGTGCCGGATGATCTGCTGGTTATTGGACGTTCGAAGGAGCCGTGAGCTTTTACCCAGACGCGAACTTTGTTTTGCGGCTGTGCGTCCGCTCGGCCGACACCGAGGCGTTTTCGTTGAGCGAGCGCGCTCTGCGGTGGCTGGCGCGTCGGGAGTTGCCGGTCTCCGTTTCAGCGCTCGCGGACTATGAAGTCCGGCAGCACCTCTGCGGACTTCCGGCGGAGGTGCGAAAGGCGGGCGAGGAGAGGCTCGGCCAGTACCTGTCGGAGTGGGATGGCGTTGTTACGGGGTGGGCGGAAGCCATTGACTCCGCCCTGGCCATCGCCGGTGATTTCCGCGAGCGGCTGGCCGTGGATTCCGCGGACACCCTCCATGTCGGCTGGGCTCTGGCGGAACAATGCACGATGTTTGGCTCCTTTGATTCGGCCAGCGGCACTCGAGCCCTGGCGCATGCCCGCGGGTTGAGCGTCTGGCCCGAAATGACGGAGGCCGACTTCGCGCAATATGCGCGACTGAAGGGCTGAGTCCCAACCGCCAGGAGATAATCGCTCCTTTCAGACGGTCTGCCTCCGCGTTTCCAATCCTTCGGGACAATCGAACCGATCCACGCCGGGTTTCCGCCGGGTTTCGCGGTTGTCTCGGCGGCGGCGGGGCGGCATCATGGCGGCATGCAACCAAACTCCCGTTTTCCCAGCCTCGGGTCGGCATCGCTCGCGGCGGCCGTGGCCGCCGGTGTCATCAGCCTGGCCGCCCCGGGATTGCTCGGCCAGAACCCCGACGCCACCGTGGTGGTGGACGCGAACCACCCCGGCGCCCGGATCAGCCCGACGATGTGGGGTGTTTTCTTCGAGGACATCAATTTCGGCGCGGACGGCGGGCTCTACGCCGAGTTGGTCAAGAACCGGGGGTTCGAGTTCCCCGAGCCGCTGACCGGTTGGAGCGAGAGCGTGCCCGCCGGCGGGGCGGGGAGCCTGGCCATCCACGACGACGCTCCCTTCAACCCGGCCAACCCGCACTACCTGCGCCTCACCGCAACCGCCGCGCCGGGCTACGGCGTGATCAACGAAGGGTTCCGCGGGATGGGGGTCAGGGCGGGGGAGACCTACCTCTTCTCGACGCAACTGCGGGTGCCCGAGGGGAAGCCCGCGGCGATCCGGGTGGAACTGATCGATCCCGCGGGGGCGGTGCTGGGCTCGGCGCGGATCGAGGGGACGGCCGGAGGGAACGGGTGGAGTGGCGTGACCGCGGGCATCAAACCGGCCGCCACGTGCGCCAAGGCGCGGCTGAAGGTGTTGGTGGAGGGTGCTGGTGTGGTGGACCTCGACATGGTCTCGCTCTTCCCGGAAAAGACCTGGAAGAACCGGCCGGGCGGGCTGCGGGCGGACATGGTGAACATGCTCGCCGAAATGAAGCCGGGGTTCGTCCGGTTCCCCGGCGGCTGCATCGTCGAGGGGCACTACCTGACCAACCGTTACCAGTGGAAGACCACCATCGGGCCGGTCGCGGAGCGGCGGCTGATCATGAACCGCTGGAATGACGAGTTCAAACACCGGCCCGCACCCGACTACTACCAGTCCTTCGGCCTCGGGTTTTTCGAGTTCTTCCAAATGTGCGAGGACATCGGGGCCGAGCCGCTGCCGATCTTGAATTGCGGCATGGCTTGCCAGTTCAACTCGGGCGAATTGGTCCCCCTGGATCAGCTCGACCCCTACATCCAGGACGCGCTCGACCTGATCGAGTATGCCAACGGCGGCGTCACCACCCCGTGGGGGGCGAAGCGGGCGGCGGCGGGGCACCCGGCGCCGTTCAAACTGAAGATGATGGGGGTCGGGAACGAGCAGTGGGGAATGCCCTACATGGACCGTTACCCCAAGTTCGCGCAGGCGATCCACCAACGCCATCCGGAGATCCAGTTGGTGGCCAGCGCCGGCCCCGCGCCCGCGGACAACAACTTCCGGCTCGCGTGGGCCAACTTCCGCCAGTGGCATGCGGACATCGTGGACGAGCATTGCTACGCGGCACCCTCGTGGTTTCTCGAGAACGACACGCGGTATGACCGCTACGATCGCAAGGGGCCGAAGGTGTTCATGGGCGAATACGCGGCGCAAAGCTCAGGGGTGGCCAAGCCCGACAACACCAACAACCTCGAGTGCGCCCTGGCCGAGGCGGCCTACCTGACCGGCCTGGAACGCAACGCGGAGGTGGTGCGGATGGCCTCCTACGCGCCGCTCTTCGGCCAGGTGGACGCGTGGCAGTGGACCCCCAACCTGATTTGGTGCGACAACCTCCGCGTTTGGGGCACCCCGAGTTATTTTGTGCAGCAGTTGTTCGCGCGCAACCGCGGAGACCGGGTGCTGCCGACGATGGGGATGGGCGTGGGACGGGTCTATGCCAACGCGGTGTGGGACGAGGCGGCCGGCGAGATCATCCTCAAGGTGGTGAATCCGGCCAGAACAGCCACGGTGGTCGCCACGAGGCTCTCCGGGGTCCTCTCCACCGGCGCGACCATGCGGGAGTTCGAGCTGGCGGGGGCCGGCCCCCGCGAGGTCAACTCGGCGGATTCGCCCAACCGGGTGAGGGTCCGGTCTTCGGAGGTGGAGGGAGTCCGTCCGGACTTTATCCGCACCTTCAAACCGTGGTCGATGACCGTGCTGCGGATCCCGGCGAAGATCAAGTGAGGCCCGGGGGCGGAGGGGGGAGGCAGCCCTCACCCCGGCCCTCCTCCATCGGATGGGAGAGGGTGAGGGTAGCGACGCTGCGGGCAGCCCCGGGGGCACATGTCCCTGAGTGCGCATCCCGGAATACCCCGGAACCCACCGAGACCGTCAATCCCACCCCTCGGGCGGGAGGTTGACAGGCCGGGTTGGCCGCTATCGGACAGTGTCGCGACCGGTGACCCGCTCCTCGAACTGGACCCGGGCCGCGCGCGGCAGCCGGGGGTTGGCGGCGGCACGGTGGTACAGTTCGATCGCTTTGCTGGTCCGGCTCTGTTCCTCGTAAAGGCGGCCGAGCAGCGCGTAGGCGTCCGGCCCCGGGGGATCCGGGGCGAGGAGTTGTTCCAGGGTCTCGATCGCGGCGGCCGTCCGCCCCTGCTGATCGAGGAAAAAGGCGAGGGTGTAACCGTACTTGGTTTCGCGCGGGGCCAGCGCCACGGCGCGGCGGCACCAGTCGAGCGATTCGGCGGGCTTGGACTGCGCGAGCATCACCCCGAGGTTGAAGGCCGCCTGGGCTGATTTCGGGTCGCGGCGGAAGCTCTCGCGGAATTCCTGCTCCGCCTCGGGCATCCGGTCTATTTCCGCCAGGAGCATCCCGAGGTTCAGGTGAACGGCCGCGTTGGTGGGGGAAAGCCGCAGGGCGGACCGCAAGCTCGCCTCGGCCGGTTCGTTTTGACCCGCCTGGTTCAAGGCCAGCGAGAGGTTCACCAGCGCGGCGGGGTCGCGCGGCTGCAGGTGGTTCGCCGCGGTGAACGCTTGGATGGCCCCGGCCGTGTCATGCTGCTCCAGGCGCAGGTTGCCCAGGTTGTAGTGCGAGCCCGCGTCGTCCGGGCGCGCCAGGAGCGAGGCCACCAGTTCGTCGGTGGCCGTGGCGACTGCCGGGCGGTCCGCCACGGGGATCATCTCACCCGGGACGCCCGCCAGGGCGTTGGCGGCGCGGAAACGGACGAGGCGGACCGGGTCGCGCGCCGCCTTGGTCAGCAGGGGGATGAACTCCGGCCGCACGCCTTCGCCCAGCGCCTGGACCGCGGCCGCCCGCACCAGCGGCGAGTGATCGTCCAGGCAGGCCCTTACCCCGGCCCACTTGGCATCGTCCTCGCAGCCGCCGAGCAAGGCCAGCAGCGAGGCGGCCCAGACTTCGCCCCGCCGTGGCGAGGCGAGGTAGCGGTTGATCTCCGGCAGTTTCGACCAGTCGCGCAGCCGGGCGGCCGCGATGAGCCGGCCGGTCTCGAGGGTGGCGGCCTGGTAATCGCGCCGTTCAGGATGCCAGTCGCGCACCAGTTGGTCCGCCCAAGCGGCGGTTTGGTTCGTGTGGCAGAGGTTGCAGGCGTTGGGGGATCCGAACGCGACCGTCGCGGCGGGCATCGGCGGACGCATCGAATGGTCGGTGCGGGTCATGCGCGCGAACTCGGTCATGGGCATGTGACAGGAGACGCAGCGGGCACCGGCGCTCCCCGCCGGGTGGTGCGAGTGGGCGGTGACGTTCGCCGCCTTCTCCTGATGACACGGCTGGCAGGCGAGGTTGGCATCCCCCGCGGCGAACCGGTAGCGGCCGCTCGAGGTGTGGCAGGCGAGGCAGTCGAGTTTCCCCGACGCCGCGCACGGGCTCAGCCGCCAGGAGGTGTAGGTGAAGTTCTCGCCCAAATCCCGCCCGTCGGGATAGAAATCGGATTGCTCCAGCGCGCCGAGTCCGAAATGGTCGAAGAACCGATCCCCGGGGGTGAAACTGCCGGCCAGGGGCACGATCTTGGCGTGGCAGCCGCCGCACTGGGAGTTCATCTGGTCGTGGGTGAACGGCTTGAGGCTGATCAATTTCAAGGCCGGGAGAGGCTGGCCGGCCGGAGTCTCCCGCGCCAGCCGCGCATGCTCCGCCGCGGGGCCGTGGCAGGTTTCGCAGTTGATCCCCGGCTCGGCCCAGGAGGTCTGGTAGGTGTCGGTGTCGAGGTGGTAGTTGTTCGTCAACTGGCTGACATGGCAGTTGTAACAGGCGGTGTTGAACGTGTACTGGCTTTCGGTCCAGTAAATTGGATCGTCGGCCATGCCCGCAAAATGGCGGACCGCGCTCCCCGCTACATCGAACCACTCGTGCCGCCGGAGGTCGTAGGCCACCGGCAGCACCTGCAAGCGGCCGCGCTCGAGCGGCGTGAGGAAATAGTACACGTTCCTTCCCCCCATCGCCTGCGCCATCGGGTAACGCCGCTCCCCGCCCGCGCCCCGTTCCACCACCACCCCCTCGGGGATCAGCGCTTGATAGGAGTTGGTGCCCACCCGCAGCGCCTCCGCCATGGGGGTGAGGTTCGTCCGCGCCAGGGCGAAATCGCTCATCGCCGTGCCGTGGTGCGAGGGAGCCCAGAGTTCATAGAAGTGCGCGTGGCATTCGCGGCAGCCCGGGGAGCCGGCGAACGCCTTGTCCGCGGGTGCCGCGGGCGCGGACCAGGCGGGGGGTGGCGCGGCCGCCAGGAGCAGCGCGCCCGCGGCCAGGCCGAGGGCGCGGGCGACCCGACGAGCTGGGTTGCTGGTAAACATGCCGCCGCCAATCTACCCGCGCCCGCGACGATGCGCCAGTGCGGGACCACCATCAACTCCCAACCGGAACGATGGTTTCCCCCCCGGCCCCCGGCACCCCGCCGAACTCACTGGTAGAACTCGCGGCCGCGCCAGATCTGGAACCAGCCGGTCTCCCGGTTCAGTTCCACGAAGAGGTATTCCGGCGCCGTGTGGCCGCCCCCCAAATCGAGCTCACGCCAATAATCCCAATACTCGATCTTCGCCGGGGACGTTTGGGCATTGGCCGCCCGGCCCTCCGGGGTCGTGGCGGCCACCACCATCACCGCGGCGACGTACGAGTCGCGCAGGTTGTTGCAGCGCTGGAACGTCTCCCGCGCGCCGTTGGTGTCGTCGGTGACTTCAAAGACGCCGCCGGGGTCATTCACGATGGCCAGGAATTCCTCCGCGAAGCCGAACTCATCCTCGATCCGGAGGATCAGATCGTCGTGGGTTCCGGCGGTGTTGGGGACGGCGCGGACCCGGATCTCCAGGTTGTCGGCGGAGTCGAGCGTCTTCTGGTTGATGCCGTGGAGCAGGTAATCCACGAACACATAGTCCTGGCCGCCGATGATGCGGTTGTACTCGTGGATTTCCCGGACGGTGAAGCTGTGATCCGCCAGATCCGCGCCGTTCGCGTACGGCACGGGGAACGCGGCGTTCACCTGCGCCCCGAGCGGGTTGTAGAACGGGATCCCCGACCCGTTGTTGGCGGGGTGATGAATGCGCTGCAGGAGCATCTCCCACAGCGTCCGGCCTTTTCCGTCAGATGGCATGGTTTGGAATGAGGTTGGTGGGCGGGCCCATGGTTTGGCCGGCCGCGCGCGCCGCGCGGCGGCCGCGTCCGCCCCGGCCGGGTTCAGCCCGGCGTTTCCCGCGATCAGGGATGGTCCGGACTACGGGCCGCCCCGAATGGTGCTGATCACGCTGGCGACCACGTGGCAGAGGCCGAGGATGAAGGCGCCCATCACGACGGCGAGCGCCATGTTGCCCTTGTGCAGGAGGTCGCTGAAATCGAGTCTGGGCGTTAGTTTGTCAAAGGCCATGTAGCCGAAGATGATGAGCGCGATCGCCACCAGGCCGAAGGCGATGGTCGCGAGCAGGTCGCTCAGGAGGTACGAGTCCAGGTGCATGTGGTTGATGATGTTTCTGGGGTTGGGTTTGTTCGTGAAGGGAAAGGGGTCCCGCGGGCTACCACCGTTTGAACCAGATGAGCCAGATGAAAAAGCCGGTCGCCAGCGCGGCCAGCGGCAGCGCCACCGCCAGGGAGGCACTCTGGCGCACCGGCATGGGGCCCGGGTCCGTAGTTACGATGGGCTGGACGACGGGCCGGTTGACCGCCTGCGGAGGGAGGTCGGCCTGCGATGCCGGAGCGGGCGCCGGGCCTGGCTGGTTGACATAGTTGTCCGAGTACATCAAGTCCTGGTCGAGGCCGGCGGGCGTGAACTGGGCGTTCCGCGGCGCCTGCTGCGCCTCCAGTTGGGCCACCCGGGCCTCGAGCGCCTGGTCGTGGGCCATGAGCGCGGAGTAACGGGCCGGGTCCATGTCATAGCGGTGGTGGTAGGCCCACCAAGCCTGATCGTCCAGCGAGCGGTCCAGCAGCCACCACCAGAAAAAGCTGCTGTAGGGATCGTTGTACACCACCATGGGGCGCGAGTAGTACAAACCGAACATCGTGCGGGTCCGGTAGGGGCGAGTTATGAGGATGTGGGAATCCGCGACGTAGTAGGTGGTGTGGTAGTAGGTGCGGTTCGCGGAATAAGAGTTGACAGGCGGGCGCGAGGAACCGCCCGCGCCGTAGGTGGTTCGCTGGGCCTCCTTGTAGCGGCTGTAGCTGGCGCGGCTGGTTTCGGTGCTGCGCGCCCGCGCGGCCGCGCTGTCAAAGCCCGGCCCGGACGGGGCGCGCGCCGCGGGCGGCGGGGCGGCCCCGCCCGCCGAATAAGCATGGCCGGCCGTGTAGCCCCTGCCGCTGCCGCCACTGGCCGGAGGGGGTGCGCTGTAGGACTTGCCCGCGCCCTGATAGCCGCCGCCGGAACTGCGGGACGCGCTGTAGCCAGACCGGCCGCTGGAAAAACTGGAGGAGCTGGAGGAGCGCGAGCCGGACGAGAAACTCCTCCCTCCGCCCCCGAAGGACTTGGCCGCTTCGGCCGGCAGCGGGGTGGCCAACACCACCAGGGCGGGCAGGACCCAGACCAGGATTCGTTTGAGAGCGTTCATTGTCGTTGGGACCACGATGCCACACTCCCGGGCCTTTCCCACTACTTTTTGCCCGGCCTTTTGTAGGCGGACGGGGTGGTCACCCGACGGCCATGCCGAGGAGGAACTCAATGTTGCTGCCGGTCTTTTTCAGCTTGTTCAGCACCAGTTCCATCGCCTCGACCGGCGGCACGCCGGTGAGGGCGCGGCGCAGGATCACGACGCGGTTGTATTCGTCCGGGTGGTAAAGCAGCTCCTCCTTGCGCGTGCCGGAGCGCTCGATGTTGATCGAGGGGAAGATGCGCCGGTCGACCAGCGCCCGGTCAAGGTGGACCTCCATGTTGCCGGTGCCCTTGAACTCCTCGAAGATCACCTCGTCCATCCGGGACCCGGTGTCCACGAGGGCGGTGGCGATGATGCTGAGGGAGCCGCCCTCCTCGATGTTCCGCGCCGCGCCGAAAAAGCGCTTCGGCTTGTGCAACGCGTTGGCGTCCACGCCGCCGGAGAGGATCTTGCCGGAGTGCGGCTGCACCGTGTTGTAGGCCCGCGCCAGGCGGGTGATCGAGTCGAGCAGGATCACCACGTCGCGCTTGTGTTCGATCATCCGCTTGGCCTTCTCGATCACCATCTCGGCCACCTGCACATGCCGCTCGGGCGGTTCATCGAAAGTGGAACTCACGACCTCCGCGCCACGGCAGGAGCGCTCCATGTCGGTGACCTCCTCCGGCCGCTCGTCGATCAGGAGGATGAAGAGGTAGCATTCCGGGTTGTTCTTCAGGATCGCGTTGGCGAGCTTCTGCATCAGCACGGTTTTGCCCGTGCGAGGCGGCGCGACGATCAAACCGCGCGTCCCCTTGCCGATCGGGCAGACGAGATCGAGCACGCGCGTCGAGAGTTCGTCGGGGGCCGTCTCGAGGATGAACCGCTTGTTCGGGAACAGCGGCGTGAGGTTGTCGAAATGGGTCTTGTCCTTCGCCTTGTCAGGATCCTCCTGATCCACGCCCTCCACCTTGAGCAGGGCGAAGAACCGCTCCTTTTCCTTGGGCGGGCGGATTTGGCCCGCGATCAGGTTCCCGGTCTGCAGATCGAACCGCCGGATCTGGGAGGGGGAGACGTAAATGTCCTCGGGGCAGGGGAGGTAGTTGAAGCTCTGCGAGCGAAGGAACCCGAAACCCTCGGGGAGCACCTCGAGCACGCCCTCGGAGAAGAGCACGCCGGCCCGTTCGGCATTCTTCTGCAGGATGTGGAAGATCACCTCGTGCTTCCGCATGGTGCCGAAATTCTCGACGCTCAGGTCGCGCGCCATTTTGTTCAACTCGGGCATGCTCATCGCCTGGAGCTTGGCGATGTTCAGCGAGTTGACGATGCGGTCGCCCTCGGCGGCGGCCGGCCCGGCGGGCTCCGGACGGTCGTCAGGTTCCCGGTCGTGATCGCGATCATGATCATGATCGTGATCACGGTCCTGATCCCGGGGGGCATCGTGGTATCCGGGTTCCTCCCGCTCGTCGCGCACGCGGGGGGCGTCCTCCGGCCGCGCCGGGGCGCGGTCGGCGCGGGCACGGCTCTCGGAAGGCCGGTAATCGTCATCCTCGTAGGCCCGGGGGACTGGGACTTCCCGTTCGGCGGGCAGCGGCTCGCGGGCAACGCGCGGGTCACGGGGATCACGCGATTCGGCGCGGTTCCATTTGGCGTCGTCTTCCGGACCGTCCCGCCGCCCGGTCTGGGGCTGGGGGATGCGCATTTCGGTGGCGCGTTCCGCCATCGTGCGGCGGTTGTGGGGCCGCTCGACCGCGGGTTCCTCCGGGACGTAATCGGGCTGTCGCGGGCGCGGGGCGCTCGTGGGCGGACGGAGATCGTCGGGTGACTCGATGCGCGCCCCGCCTTCCCTCGCGGGGGCGTCCACGGCCGCCCCTCCGGCATAACCGTCCCCGGCAAACCCGGGTGCGGTGGTTTTGGGTGCCTTGGTTTTGGCCTTCTTAGCGGGTCTTGGCATAATGGCTACTCAACAAATGTGGTCCTGCCTTAAAGGGTGAAGCCGCCCGAAAAAGCAGGATGCATGGTCCCCTCCAGGACGATAAAAATTCGGTTAATTCCAACGCCCCTGTGGAGTGGTTACCAAGCCACGGCGTTGTGCAAGCTGTTACTGTTATAAACGCGGTCCAACCGGAGGAACAATCCGTGGTCGACGCCCTCTATAGTGCCCGAACCGGCATCGGGTGTCAAGTGTCGGTGGCGACTGAGCGAAGCCGGCCCGGCCCCGCCCGGACGCCCCGACGACGCGGACCCGAGGCCGCCCCGCGGCGCGGCGGTGATGGCGGGAGCCGGACGCCCGCCGGTTTTTCCGGCGCTTTCCTGCTTGACCCCGGGTGGGTCGGTTCTAATTTGGCCCCATGAAACGAGCGGTAAGCTGGATGGCGGCCCTGGGGCTTTGCGTGGTCGCCGCGGCCGGCGCGCAAGACGCGCGGCTGGAGGAGCGGATCAACGTGCTCAGCTCGAAGATTGATGATTTCAACGAGCGGCTCGAACTGCAGCGACAGGAGACCGAGCACCTCCGGCAGGACCTCGCGGCCCTCCAAGAGCAATTGGCGAAGCTGGCTCCCACGCTCGCGCCGCTGGCCTACGCGACGAACCTCGCCGAGGCCATCCGGACGGTGGACCGGCGACGCGCGGACGACACCGCGGCCATCGTCCGTTCCTTCCAGGTCCTGCGCGAGGACCTGGCCCGGCAGCTTGCTCCGCTGACGAACCTGCCGACGCCCACCCAACCGCAGATCATCCACCACACTCCCCCGCCCCCGATTGACCCCGATCCCACGCCCACCGGGCCACCCGCCGCGCCCGACACCGGCTTCTGGTATCCCATCGAGAAAGGGGACACCTTGTCCGCCATCATCCAGGCGTGCCGGGAGAAGGGCCTCAAGGTCACGCGCGAGCAGATCCTCAAGGCCAACCCGAAGCTCAAGCCGAATGTGCTGATCCCGAAGGCCAAGATCTGGATTCCGGTTGAAAAGGGGGCCTGAGCGGGGTGCCCGCACGCCGCCAGGAGGACGCCAGGCTCCGGGCGTGCCGGGAACGGCTCAACGTTGCTTGAGGGTCTTCATCACCGCCCGCTTCAATTCCCGGTCGGATTCGCGCTCGCGCAGATCCTGGCGCTTGTCGTACTGGGCTTTGCCCTTGCCGACCCCGAGCGCGACCTTCACTTTTCCGTTCTTCCAGTAGAAGGCAAGGGGGAAGACGGCGTTGCCTTTGACGGCGGCGAGTTCGCCCAGCTTCCGGATTTCGCTCTTGTGCAGGAGCAGGCGGCGTGCGGCCTTGGGATCGTGATTGAAGAAGTTGCCGTGGGAGTATTCGCTAATGTGGGCGTTGTAGAGGAAAACCTGGCCATCCTCCACCCGGGCAAACGCGTCGGCGATCTGGCCCAAGCCGGCGCGCAGGGCCTTGACCTCGGTGCCGTGCAGGGCTATGCCAGCCTCGTAGGTCTGGAGGATGAAGTAGTCCCGGCGCGCCTTCGAATTGGTCAGGATGTCGGCCATGGAGGTCCTCGGCCGGGCGGGAGGCGATCCGGCGATCCGGCGGCGATGGGGCGCGCGCGGGGCCTAGTGTTTCTTGCGCTTCTTGGCGACCGGCCTGACGAGCTCGGGCAGTTCGGGCAGCTCGAACCCCAGGGCACCCTCGATGATCTCGGTCAGAGCGATGTCGGCCGCCCCCATGTTGCCCGGGTCGGCCATCAACGGCCGGCTCATAACTCCGGCTCCGGAGTTGAGCTGCCGGACGCGGCGGGAAACGATATTAACCAGAACGTTGGGATTCCCAACCTTCTCCAGCGCTTTTTTTGCGAGTTCGGCGTTCAAAAGTGTTCGGTGATTTTCTTCTCTGGGAGCGTGGTTGAAAGACACTCCGGGGCGTATTGCGGCGCGGCAGGCAGGCAGGCTGCGCCGCACCCCGGTCACAGATTTCTCCCGAAGATGCTCCCTCGTTGCGCCTCGCCACCCAACCGGCCGCGCTTGCAATCCGTGCTCCGGCCCGTTTTTCAAACACGCTCTTAGAAAGGTTACCCTATCACAGGGCGTGGGAAACACAAGTGATAAACCGGAAAAAACCCCGGGCTGCGCCGATTTTCCGCTTGGAAAGCACCGGCGCATCCGGCATCCTGCCTGCGGAACGACTGGTGTGAGCCACAAGCGGATGCACATTCTGTATTCAGGCACCGTCCAGGGTGTCGGCTTCCGCCTCACGACGAGGAGGGTCGCCACAGGTTTTGAGCTGACCGGGTCCGTGAGGAACCTGCCCGATGGGCGGGTTGAGCTGGTGGTTGAGGGCGACCGGGGCGAACTGGAGGCCTTTCGCCAGGCGATTCGCGAGTCGGAACTCGCGCATTTTATCCGGGATGAAGCCGTGGGATGGGGGGAGGCGGCCGGTGGGTTTCGGGGGTTCGAAATCGTGAGATAGGATCAATGAAGTTTGCGATCATTGCGGACATCCATGCCAACCTCGACGCGTTCGAGGTGGTCTTGGCGGACATCAAGCTGCAAAAGTGCACCCATATCGCCTGTCTGGGCGATGTGGTGGGCTACAACGCAAACCCGCGCGAGTGCCTGAAGATTGTCCGGGACATGAACATCCCCTGTGTCAAGGGGAACCACGACGAGTATTGCAGCACCGAGGCCGCTCTTGACGGCTTCAACCCCGCTGCGGCGGAGGCGGTTGACTGGACGCGCCGACAGCTCTCGGACGATGACCGCCAGTGGCTGCGCGACCTGAAATACGTGCGGATGCTGACCAGCTTCACCATGGTGCACGCGACCCTCGACGCGCCGCAGCGCTGGGGCTATGTTTTTGAAAAACTCGGCGCCGCCAACAGCTTCACCTACCAGAACACCGCCGTCTGTTTCTTCGGCCACACTCACGTGCCGCTGGCCTTCATCCGCGACAGCGTGGTCCGCGGGGGGACCTACTCCAAGTTCAAGGTCGAGGCCGGCAAGAAGTACTTTGTGAACGTCGGCGCGGTGGGCCAGCCGCGCGACAACAACCCCAAGGCCGGCTACGTCGTTTACGACCTGGACGAGGGGACCATCGAGCTGCGTCGGCTGGATTACGACATCGCCGCCGCCCAGAAGAAGATCATTGATGCCGGGCTGCCGCCGCGTTTGGCCGAGCGGCTGGCCTTCGGGCGTTGAACGCCCCGGCCCGTTCCTTCCTCCGGGCCTCCGCCTCCGGGAGGGTGCCGGACCGCCCCAGCCTCTCGGTGACGGTGTCGCCTGGCCTATGAGGATACTCATTCTCAAGCCAAGCTCCCTCGGCGACGTCATTCAGGCCCTGCCGGTCCTGCGCGCCCTCAAGCTTCATTTCCCCGCCGCTGAGATCCACTGGTGGATTGACCGCACGCTGGCGCCGTTGCTGGAGGCCGATCCCGACCTCTCGGGGTTGGTCCTCTTCGAGCGGCGCCACTGGGCGGCGCCGACCAACCTCCGACGTCTTGGACAGGACCTGATCCGGCTCCGTGAACTTTCCTTCGATTGGGTGATCGACCTCCAGAGCCTCGCCCGCAGTGCGATCTTCGGCTGGGTCGCCAACGGCCGGCTGTTCGTCGGGTTGGACGAGCCGCGCGAGGGAGCCCGCGGATTTTACGATCTGGTCGTTCCCCGGCCCTCCTTCCACACCCATGCGGTGGATTGGTACCTTGGGGTGCTTGAGCTGCTGGGGGTGCCGCGGGCGGGAGGCTTTTGCTGGCTTCCGCCGCGTGCGGAGGTGGCTGCGGCGCTGGCAGCGCGCCTGCCGTCCTCCCTGGCAGGCTGGGTGGTCCTGCAACCCGGCGCGCGCTGGCGGAACAAACGATGGCCCGCGGAGCATTACGCCGCGCTCGCGAAGCGTCTGGCCGGCTGGCGGCCGGACCTCCGGTTCGCCGTCACGGGCAGCCTGGATGACCGTCCCCTGGCCGAGGCAATCCTGCGGGCCGGACCGGAGGGTTGCCTCGACCTGACCGGGCGCCTCTCGTTGCCCGAGATGGTCGAAGCGGTGCGGGGTGCCACCCTGATGATCACCAATGACACCGGGCCGATGCACGTGGCCGCCGCGGTGGGGACCCCGTTGGTGGCCCTGTTCGGCCCCACCGATCCGCGGCGGACCGGGCCCTATGGCGGGCTGGCCCAGGTTGTCCAAGGGGGCACGCCGTGTGTGCCCTGCCTCAAGGCGCGGTGCGCCTGGCCGGAGCCGGAGGACTGCCTCCGCTCGCTGGGGCCGGAGGTCGTTTTCGCGGCCGTCCAGAAGCGCCTTGCGCTACCGCGGGCCGGGGTTGTATAAACCTTGGTTGTCGCGAACACCCAGCCCCAACCCAATATGTCGAATACCGGACGCCAGTCCCTCAACACCAGCAAAGTGCTCTGCGTCATCATGGGCGGAGGACAGGGCACGCGGTTGTTTCCACTCACCAAGGAGCGCGCCAAGCCCGCGGTGCCACTGGCCGGCAAGTACCGCCTGGTGGACATCCCCATCTCGAACTGCATCAACTCCGGCTTCCGCCGCACCTACCTGCTCACCCAGTTCAACTCGGCCTCGCTGCACCGCCACATTTCCCAATCCTACAAATTCGACCACTTCACCGGCGGCTTTGTGGAGATTCTGGCCGCCGAACAGAGCTTCAGCGACACCTCGTGGTACCAGGGGACCGCCGACGCTGTGCGGAAGAACCTCATCCACTTCATGAACCACGACTGGGATTACCTGCTCATCCTGAGCGGCGACCAGCTTTACCGGATGAACTTCCAGGAGGTCATCGAGGCCCATCAGGACTCGAACGCGGACATCACGATCGCCACCATTCCGGTCGGGCGCGCCGACGCGCGCGCGCTCGGCATCATGCAGATCGATGCCGAGCGGCGGATCACCCGGTTTGTGGAGAAGCCCAAGGACCAGGCCGTGCTCGACTCCCTGCGGGTCACGCCCGAGTGGTACGAGCGGCTTGGCATCCACCGCTCGGATGAGTCTTTCCTGGCCTCCATGGGCATCTACGTTTTCAACCGGGACCTCGTCGGCCGCCTGCTGGACAACAACCATACCGACTTCGGCAAGCACATCATCCCCCAGGCCATTGACCAGTACCGGGTCTTCTCCTTCGTCTTCGAGGGCTACTGGGAGGATATTGGCACGATCCGGGCCTTCTTTGAGGCGAACATCGATCTCACCGCCGAGTTGCCGCGCTTCAACTTCTTCGACATGGCCGCCCCGGTGTTCAGCCGCCTCCGGTTCCTCCCGGGGTCGAAGATCAACGGCGCCGAGATCGACCACGCGGTGGTGAGTGACGGCTGCATCATCAACCGTGCGGTGATCCGCCGCAGCATTGTGGGCGTCCGCAGTCTCGTGGGCCCGGGCACCGTTCTGGATCGCGTGGTCCTCCTCGGGTCGGACTTCTACGAGTCGTTGGAATCGATCCAGAAACATGAGGCTTCCGGCGTCCCGCGCGTCGGCATCGGGGCCAACTGCCGCATCGAGAACACGATCGTGGACAAGAATGCCCGCATCGGGGACAACGTCGTGATCTCGCCCGCGGGCAAGCCCGAGTCCGTTGATCATCCGTTGTACTACATCCGTGACGGCATCGTGATCATCCCCAAGAGCGGAGTGGTGCCGAGCGGGACGGTGATTTGAGGGGGCCGGGCGCGGCCAGACGGGCCGGGGTGGCTACTCTACTCTTTCAACCGGAAAAACCGGGCTCCTTCCGCGAGGGGCTGGGTCGCCACCCAGCGCAGTCCGCCGACGATGTTCGAGAGGGCTGCCGGTGGCAGGACGTTGGTCCACGAGGACGGTGAGTTGGTGGCTGCCGCCGCCGCGATCAACTGGTAGTTCGTCAGGTCGGAGGGCCACGAGAGTTGCACCAGGCCGGGGGCCAGCAGGCGCGCCGAGAGGAGTGGGGCGGATTGCACCCAGACCGAGTTCGTGACGATGGCGGCGAGGGGTTGCGGGTTTCCGTCGTCCGCGCCCGCCGAGGCGACATTGGTCACCCAGCCGGGTGTCCCCGGCGCCTGCGTGGTCAGGGTTACCGTCGCGGATCCCCCCGCCGGCAGGCTGCCGAGGCTGGCCATGAGGACGGCCGCGCTGGTGTTGGTGGAGAAGCCCCCGGCGGTGTTTGATTTCGAGAGCAGCGCCGCGAGCGAGGGGAGCATGTCACCCAGACGGGCGTTGGGCGCCGCATAGGGTCCGCCGTTGGTAATGGTGACAATCCAGGTCAGCTCCCCGCCAGCGGTGATCGTCGCCGGGCTCGTTTGGACCGACACCCCCAGCGCGCTGGTGTCCACCGTGAACGGGGACGGCGAGATGGCCGTGCCGCCGGGGGTGGTCACCGTCACCGACCCCGAGGTGGTGTTCGGCGGTGCGACCGCGGCGAGGGTCTGATTGTTGCTGACCACGAGTTGTGGGGTGGTGAGCCCGTTGAAAGCAACTCCCGTGGCGCCGAGCAGGTTGACGCCTGCGATCACCACGTTCGTCCCCGCCTGGCCATGCGCGGGGTTGAGGCTGAAGATCTGCGGCGCCCCGTGGAAGACCAGCGTGCCGGAATTCGTCGTGCCCCCCGGCGTGGTGACGCTGATCGGGCCGGTGATCACGCCCGCCGGCACCACCGCGGTGATGGAGGTGTTGCTGTTGACGGTGAAGCCCGCGGCGCTCACGCCGTTGAACGAGACCGCGCTGGCACCCGTCAGGCTGGTGCCCGTGATCTGCACGGAGGTTCCGGCCGGCCCGCCCCCGGGAGTGAAGGAGGTCAGGGTCGGCGGGAGGTAAAACAGCGCGGAACTGGTGGCGGTGCCGAACCCGCTGGCCACGCTGACCGGTCCTGTGGCTGCCGCGGCCGGGACCGCGGCAACGACCTGGTCCGCACTGTAGCCCCCCTGGACCGCCGCGAGCTGGCCACCGATCCGCACCGTTGGGGTCGAAGTGCCGTCGGTGAAATTGGACCCTTGGATGGTCACCAGGGTGCCTGGGGGTCCCGAGGCGGGAACAAACCCAGTGATGGTGGGGAGGATGGCGAAGTTGGAGCTGGTGGTGAAGGGGTTGGCGGGGGTTGCAGCGGTGATTGGCCCGCTGAGCGCGCCCGCGGGGACGGTGAATTGCAGGCTCGTGTTGCTGACGTTTGCAGGGGTTACCGCCTGGCCGTTCAATTCCAGCAGGGTCAACCCCAGGAAGTTCACGCCCGTGACCGTGATCGTGGTGCCGGGCGTACCGGAGACCGGGGAGAAGCCGGTGATGCGGCACGGGGCATAGTAGTTGGAGCTGGTGGTGAAGGTGCCCGCGGTGGTGGTGACTTGGATCGGGCCGGTGGTGACCCCGGCGGGCGTGGCGACCGTCAGGGAGGTGTCCTGGCCCACATAAAGGCCGGTGCCCGCCACCCCGTTGAACTTCACGCTCGTCACCGCGGGGGCGTTGTTGATGCTGAAATGCAGACCAGTCACGGTCACAGTGACCTCATCCCCTCCCGTGTAGGGCGAGAACCCGGCCACGTAGGGGCCCGATCCCACGACATAAAAGGGCCAGTAGCTTTGGGCGGAGGAGCCGTCGACCGTGACCACCACCGTTTGGGGGCCGGCCGGGGCCGCCGCCGGCACGGCGGTCTCGATGTACCACGTGTTGTTCGTAGGGATGGGGTAGGCGATGGATGCCGGGGCGCCTCCGAACGTGACCTTGATCGTGGTGGAGGGGTAAAAGCCGCTGCCGTAAATGTTGATGTAGTTGGGGTCGTTGGTCGCGCTGCCGTACAGGCGGTTGAAGCCCGTGATGTTCGGGGCGGCGACCACGGCCGCCGCCCAGCCAAGGACCGCCACCACGCCGGCGAGCAATGACAGCAGCCTCGCGTAGCTCCTGCCGCGCCGCGCCCCGGACGGGGTTTTGGGCGGATCGGCAAAACCAGGCTTCCGGCGAATTCCCGGGCCGGCATCTGGGTACTGGGCTCTCCTGTTCATTTGGCAAACTCTCGCGCGACTCGGGTTGCGGTCGGAGGCGGGCTGCTCAGCGAACCTCCGAACCCAACCGCCAGCGCTACCCCAAACTAAGCCCGGTACCGGAGCCCCGCAAGCAAGATAGAGCCGTCCGGGTTCCGGTTCCGCTTGGCGGCCCGTGGGCCAGCCGCCCGGGCGGGACACGGGCGCGCGCGGCCCAGCAAGCAGGAAAGAAAAAAACCGGCCGGGGACCGCAGGCGTCCCAAGCCGGCTTTGCGCGGGACCAGCCTCGCTCGGGAGGCGGGTTCCGGGTTGAGTTATTCAGCGTTGCGGTACGGCGCGTCCCAGACGATGTCGGGGATCAAAGGTTCGTTGAAACCGCCGCTGGAGGCGTTGCCCTGGACGTAGGAGGTCTTGTAGAACCCGGCGTGGCCGTCCATGAAGGCGATGATGCCGCCCTTCGAGTGGCGCGAAGCGAAGCTGCGCTGCCGGCCGGCGGGGTTGACCGAATTGTATTGCGGCGAGCTGTTGACGATTTCCGTGGCCGGGTCGAACACCATGTCGAACATCAACACCGTGGCCGTCGGCTGTTTGAAGGCGGTGAGCTTTGGCATGGTGGGGTAGGGGACCGGGGTGTCGCCATCGGCTCCGCGCTTGAGGTCGATGTTCATGACATAACTGAAGAAGCCGGTGCCGCCCGGGATCCCGTTGGGGGAATTGTCGGCGGGCGAGAGGATGCCCTCCATGGTTGCCGGAGTCATGCTGGCGCTGGGGCACTCCCAGATTTTGCCGTTGCCGCCGGGGAACGGCATGTAGAGCGACGCCTTGTTCCCGCCGGTGCCCCGTCCGGCGTTTAGGTCGTTGAAGTAGCTCGACAGCGGCCGTTCAGCCACCAGTTGCGGGAGCAGGTTGAACCAGGCCGAGGGATCGGCCGGGGTGCCGCTCGACTGGCCGGCCGGCCCGCACCAGGCGGGGCCGCCCTGGAGGGTCTCGCTGGAATAGCCGTCGCGCGGGATGTTGTCGGTGTTGTCGGTGGCGTAGATCTGCTGGGCGAAACCCCACTGCTTCAGGTTGGAGAGACAGTTCGCCCGCTTGGCCTTTTCCTTGGCCAGGGTGAGGGCGGGAAGCAGCATCGCCGCCAGGATGGCGATGATCGCGATGACCACGAGCAGTTCGATGAGGGTGAACGCACCCGGCCGGCGGCCGGGTGCGTTCAAGATGCAGGGTCGTCGTGGTGCCATGGACTTCAAGGGGTCGTGACCTGGTAGAACAGCTCCGCCGACTGCTTGTTGGTGTCCGTGTAGGTGCCGGTGGCGGGGTAGTAGCCGATCCCCTGGACCGTCCGGGTCCACGGCGCGAGCAGGTTGGTGGTGGTCCAGACGCTGTAAGTGGCGCCCGTCTGCGCCGGCCACGTGAGGGTCGGCACGCTCTTCGACTCCGCAATGGTGGTGGAGAAGGCGGGAGGCGTGTTCGTGAGATAGTCCGCCAGACGCGACGGCAGGATCTCGGGGCTGCCGCCATAGCTGAGGAAGGCGCCAGTGATCTGGGCACAATAGGTGGGCACCTTGGTTCCGCCGATGGGGTTGAGCGTCAGGGCTGGCTGCGTGTTGTAATTGTAGGCGAACTGGTAGATTTGGATCCAGTTGGTGTTGTCGGGATAATGGTACTTGCCGAGCGTGAAGTAAAGGGAGCTGCTATAGCTGTTTGAATAGAACAAGCCACCGTTGCCGATGGCGCCGCCGGTTTTGTTGCCGTAGATGTACACGTTCGTGAAAGTCACCAGCGAACAACTGTTCAGGACCGCGTTCGTGCCCAACCCGTTCGTTGACAAGTCATTGAACATGCCGTTCGCGAGCTTGGGGGCGAGCGCGATCACCGGGGCCGGCGTGACGACGATGGCGGCGGGCGAGGTGGGCTCGATCTCGAGCTCGGTATGATAGACCACCACCGGGCCGGTGACCGTGACATACGTGCCAACCGGCGGGGTGTTGGTGTTGCTGTAGCCTCCCAGATAGACCTGGATGCCATAACCGGCGGCGTCCTGGATGAAGAACTCCGTGTAGGTCGAGCCAAACCCACCGTAGCCGGTGACATAGCCCCCCACGACCACGTTGTTGGTGTTGACGTTGACCGTTCCCGACTTGTTGGCGACCACCAGTGGCAGCAAGCTGATCATCAGGTTGTGCAACTGGGAAATGGTGGCCACCGTCGGGGCGGTCTCGGTCAGGGTGTTGGTGGGCCCGATGATCAGGCTGCCGCCGGCGACCGTGTTCGAAACCGAGACGAAGTAACTGCCCGCGAAGGTGTAATCAACCAGGCTCAGCGTGAGGGCGGGGCCGTTCTGGCCGGCCAGCGGGCTGAAGATGTTCGGCGTGTTGGTGGGGGCGAAATACCATTGGTAAACCAGTGGCCCCGTGCCGACCGCGGTGTTGGTGAACCCGGCGGTGGTGAACAGGTTGTTGGTCAGGTTCACGGCGACGGCCGGCGGCGAGAAGAACGGGGCGGTGGGGGTGGTGTTGACCGTGTTGGTCGCCGGGTCGCTGGCGGCCGTCAGGCCGTAGATATCAGTCGCGACGGCGTAATACACGTCCGAGGTGCTCAGATTGTTCAGCACGAGAATGTTGCTCTCGGAGCCGATGATGTTCACGCCATCGTCAACCAGGGCGCCTGTCGTTTGCGAATACCACCGGTAAGCCACATCCACGCCGGAAGCGACCGTGTAGAGGGTGACGCTGTTTCCCGAGTAGTTGGTGGCGGATTGCGGCTGGATGCCGATCACGGGCGAGTTGGTGGTGTTGACCTCCTCGAAAGTGGTGGCCACCATCACGTTGCTGATTCCCGCGTCGGCGTAGGGGCTGAAACCGATCTGCGACACGTTGATGTTGAGCTGGCTTTGGACGGCGGTGGTGTCCGTGCCGTAAACGTAGCCCTGGCCGATGCCCGGACTTGACACGGGGCCTCCACCCGCGGCGTTGTTCCAATCCGCCTCGGACGGGTTGACCCAGAGCGTGGAGCCGCCGAGGACGGGGTCCGAGTTGTCGCTGTCGAACAGCACGACCACCATGTAGTTCACGCCCGGCGCGAGGTCCACCGGGAAGTTGTGCGGCGGGACGAGCCCCGCGAAGGAGGTCGCGTAGTTCGCGATGCCGAGCCGGTAGGTGCCCGGCACCACGGTGTCCTTCGTGTCGATAAAGACGTGGCAGCAGTGGTTGGTCCCGTTCAGATCCTGGAACTGGCAGAAGTAGCCGCCGCTGGCGCTCGGCAACTGGCTCACGTTGAGGCTGAAGGAGGCGAAGGTGTAATAGCTCGAGTTGGCCCACCCGGCCGTCGGCGCGGCGACCTCGTCCTTGTTGGTCGTGTTCAGCAGCAGGACGTTGTTCGTTACCAACGCGTCGAGTGCGGGGGTCGCCGGGTAAAAGGAGTACCAAGGCCCCTGGCCTTCGATGCACCCGTTCGTGTAGGGGTAGTTCGAGGAATCCTGCAAAAGCACCGCCGCCCGTACAGGCAGGGCCGCGAGGATCGCAAAAAGGAGGAATGCTGTTAGTTTCTTCATGCCGTTTCGTTGGTTGTTGGAGGTCGGGGACACCATCTGGGGGGCGGAACTGCTTCGGACTGGTTGATCAGGGAGCGCCGGTGTCTCTGTCCCGCGACGCGCCGCCCGACCGCATGTCCCGCCGTCCCAACATGCCCGCCGAGTGTGACGCGTCCGCCCGCTCCGTTTACCAACCAATTCTCGCACGGGTCTTTCTCGCAGAAGGATGTTACAAAACCGCGACGGGTGTGTCAAATTAATGTGAAAAACCGGCATTGATAGGAACAGAAGTGAAACTACTTGGCGTGACTGTGCACCGGAGCAGACGTTCGGCGGTCAGGGTGCGGGAGTGTGGCATGACTTGTGCTTCGCGTCTTCCACCGCTGGCTGGTTCCGGGGTCGCGATGCGTGTCGGTCGGCGGTGTTCGTCAATCAATCTCGACCGCCCGCTTTTTTTCTCCTTTCCTGATCGCCCCGCATGCGTGAAGGTAGCCCCGGTTTTAGCATGAACCGCGCCGTTTTCCTCGATCGCGATGGCACCCTCATTGAGGAAAGACACTATCTTTCCCGCCCGGAGGAGTTGGTGCTCTTTCCCGGGGTGGGTGGCGCCCTTGCCAGACTGGGTGCCGCCGGCTTCAAGCTGGTGTTGGTGACCAACCAGTCGGGTGTGGGCCGGGGCTATTTCACCCTGGCGGACGTCGCCCGGATGCATGCGCGCCTCGCGGAGGAACTGGCCCGCGATGGGGCCGTCCTCGACGCGGTTTACGTCGCGCCCGAGGCCCCCGAGCAGCCCAGCCACGGGCGCAAACCGTCGCCGCAGTTCCTCCACGACGCCCGGGACCGGTTCGGATTGGAACTGGCCCGCTGCTACATGGTGGGGGACAAGCTCATCGATCTCGAGTGCGGCTGGAACGCCGGCGTCGCGCGCAGCCTGCTGGTGCGCAGCGGGTACGGCGCGCGATTGGAGGGGGAGGGCGACCCGCGGCTGGCGGCCGCGGTGGTGGTGGACGGGTTGCCGGACGCGGCGGACTGGATTCTCGCCCGCGATGGGGCGGGGGAATGCCGCTGAACCGCCGCTCCGCCGGGTTTTCAGGAAGGTCAGGATCTAGAACTAAAACTATGTGTGGCATTGTTGGATATGTGGGCCGTGAGACCGCCGCTCCGCGGCTCCTGGACGGCCTTCGGCGGCTGGAATACCGGGGCTATGATTCCGCCGGTCTCTGCGTCCTCTCCGGGGGGCGCCTCACGGTGAGGAAATGCGTCGGGCGCGTGGCGCGCCTGGGGGAACTGCTCGACCGCGAGCCCGTGGACGGCTCGACCGGCATCAGCCACACCCGCTGGGCCACGCACGGGCTGCCCAGCGACGAGAACGCGCACCCGCATCTGGACCGCTCGGGCGAACTGGCCCTCGTGCACAACGGCATCATCGAGAACTACGCCTCGCTCCGGCAGCAACTGGAGGCAGAGGGGCACCGGTTCCGGTCCCAGACCGACACGGAGGTGCTCGCCCACCTGGTGGGGCGGCATGTGTCTGAACTCGAAGCCGCCGCGGGCGCGGTGACCCCGGAATTGCTGGCGAAGGCCATCCAGCTCGCCACTGGGGAGGCGGTGGGCACCTATGCCATCGCCGTGCTCCACTCGCGCCTGCCGGACTGTGTCCTGGCGGCGCGGCGCGGCTCCCCCCTCGTCCTCGGCATCGGAGCTGACGGGAATTACCTCGCCAGCGACATCTCGCCGATCCTCCCCCACACCCGCAAGGTCATCTACCTCGATGACGGGGACGTGGCGGTGATGACCGGCCAGTCCTGCCGGGTGACCGCCGGCGGGCGGCGCGTGAAGCGGCGGGTGACCACGGTCCGATGGACTGCCGAAGCGGCCGATCAGGGCGAGTACCCGCATTTCATGCTCAAGGAAATCCACGAGCAGCCTGCCCGGGTGGCGGAGATTCTCGACCGCACCCTGCGGCCCCGCCAGGGGACGGCGGTGTTCGACGATCCGGCGCTGAGCGGCCCGCAGTTGAAGCGAATCAAGCGGCTGCTGCTGGTCGCGTGCGGGACGAGCTGGCACGCGGCGCTGGCGGGCGAGTACCTCATCGAGAGCCTCGCCGGGCTGCCGGTGGAGGTGGAATGCGCGAGCGAGATGCGCTACCGGAGCCGGCCGATGGAGCCGGGCACCCTGGTGATCTCGATTTCCCAATCCGGCGAGACGGCTGACACCCTCGCCGCGGTGCGCGGTGCCCGGGCCGCCGGCGCGCGCACCCTGGCGCTCGTCAACGTGGCCGGCTCGACCCTCGCGCGGGAGTCCCACGGGAGCATTCCGATGCTCGCCGGCCCTGAAATCGGCGTGGCCTCGACCAAGGCCTTCGAGACCCAGCTCCTCTGGCTCACCCTGTTTGCCCTGGCGCTGGGCCGCCAGCGGAAGGTGCTCTCACCGGCCCAGGGGCGCGAGATCGCCACCGCGCTGCTGGCCATTCCCGCGCAGCTCGATTCGGTGCTCGCCGGCTCGCCGCGGATCCAGGAGGTGGCGCGGAAGTACACCCGCTTCCGCGAATTCCTATACATGGGGCGGCTGGTCAACTACCCCATCGCCCTCGAGGGCGCCCTCAAGCTCAAGGAGATCACCTACATCCACGCGGACGCCTACCCGTCCGCCGAGATGAAGCACGGGCCCATCGCGCTGATCTCCCCCGAGCTGCCCTGCGTGTTTGTCGTCCCGCGCGACGCCATGCACGACAAGAACATGAGCAACATCGAGGAGATCCGGGCCCGGAACGGCCCCATTCTGGCCGTGGCCACGGAGGGGGACCAGGAGGTCGCCGCCCGCGTGGACAATGTCCTTTATGTGCCGCCCACGCTCGACTGCCTCCAGCCGCTCCTCACCGTGGTCCCGCTCCAGTTGCTGGCCTATCACATCGCCGTCGAACTCGGGCGCGACGTCGACAAGCCGCGCAATCTCGCCAAGAGCGTGACCGTCGAGTAAGGTGGGGCTCCGCCCTCCCTCACCGGGGGGCGGCACCGAACTCTTGAGCGATCCGGCTTCCTTGACGCCCCCGGCGCCATCCCTCCGGGTGGCGGGGGTGGATTACTGGCACTCCGCCACCGCCGACGGCGGCGATCTCTACCTCACCCGGTTCGGCCTCCCCTTCGCGCGGCAGCTCCAGCCGGACAACTGGCTGCCCGACGCCTGGTTCAACCGCCACAGCCGCCGCTTGCGGGGCACGAGCGCGATTTACCGAACCCCGACCAAGCCGGTCGACGGCCGGTCCTTGGATCTGATCGTCCGGTTCAGCCGGGTCGGGCAGGAACTGCCGATCGACACGATTACCCGGGACCAGTTCACGCACGCTTCCTTCAACAGCCCGTTCGAGGAGTTTGGCGCCGCGATGGAGTTGCGCCGTGCGCGGGTGGGGCCGCAGCGGCGGCGCATCCTGTTAAAGCAGCCACTGGCAATCTACTCCCCCGGGCGCCGCGTGCCGCTCTGGCAGAGCGGACGGGATGCCGGCCAAATGGCCGCCAAACAGGCGCGCCTGCCCGGGGCGCCGCTCGATCTCCACCGCTCATACCTGCTCGTGTACGGTTGGATCAAGGGGATCGATGTCCAGGAGGCGGTGGACCGTTTCGTGGTTCAAGGGTCCTCGCCGGTGGAAGCGCTCCGCGGCACGGTGGCGGAGGTGGAGGCGGAGCTGGCTGAGGCGGGGTGGCGGGTAATCGACATGAAACCGGCGCACATCATCGTGCGGTTTGGCCGCGATGGGCGCTTCCGCCGCCGGCGGGAGGGCCGGCTGGTTTACGCACTCATCGATTATGAGCTGCTCGAGCGGCTGTGAGCGGACGGGGCCGGTGAACCGTGCTGCTCCCCGGGGCGGGACTAACCCGGCCGCGACCGCTTTGGCGCAGGCGGGGGATCCCTCATGATCCCCAGCCCGAGGCTTGCGACGACGCGGTTTGGAACCGGAGATCGCCTCAGCCCTTCCCGCAGCACTTCTTGTATTTCTTGCCGCTGCCGCAGGGGCAGGGGTCATTCCGGCCAATCTTCGGCCCTTTGACGATGGGCACCGGTTTCTGCCAGACGGGAGGCACGTAAGGCTGGGCTGAATCGGCGGCCGATCCCTCCGGTGAATCCGGCCCGGCCCCGGCTTTTTCTGAGACGGGGTAGTCGTCCCAGTCAGGTGTCTCCCACCACTCCAGATCGGCGATGGCGTCGGTGACCAGATCCTGTCTTTCACCGTGGTTCCAGTCGCCGCTGCACAGGCCCGCCTCGACCTCATCGAACGTCGCCCACATGGCATCCACCAGGTCGTCCACATAGGCCCGCCGGATCTCCGGCAAAAACCCGGGGTCTTGCAGACCAGCCGCTTCGGAGACCAGAGCGGACCACACCCAGGAAACCTGTCGTTCCAGTTTGCCTTCGAAGAGCGCACGGAAGTAACCCGCCGCCGTCTCGCGCGGTAGTTGGCCGCGCTGCACCAGGATCCCCAACGCGCGCAGCGCGGCGCCACGCGCATCCTCGCTGGCGTCAGGGTTTTCGATCAGGCCTTGCAGAGGCACGGGATCGCCGTTGTAAACCGAGGCGAAGATCATCCCGAGATCCGCGAAGAGGGAGCCTCCCACGAAATCGAACGGGATTTCTCCCGGGGCGTGGAGCATTTTGACGATCGGCTCATAGGCGCGTGCCTCACGGAACTGCGCGAGCACATAAAGCGCAAAAACGGGCAGGCACTCCCCCTCCGCTTCGAAGAGATGCTCCGGGTTGTCGGCGATGGCTTCCATGGCCCGCAACAACTCGGGCGTGACTGCCTCCCGCTGGTCGATGGCGGCCCGAATCGCCTCGCGCGGGAGGGTCTCGGAGTGATTGATCAACGCGGCGATGATTTCGGGGATGGTCATGATGGTCAGGTTGGCCGGTTCCGGGGCTGAGCGGCCTTCGCGACCCCGGGTGTGCTGGCTGTCACGGCCGCAAGATTATCGGGTGAGCCTGCCAGGTCAAGAACTCCACTGGCTTCGGTGGCCAGTGGCGGGCGGATTCCCCCTGGGGTGCCCTGCCGGATCGCGCCCTGTCCACACCCTCATCTGCCCTGCTCGACAACCCCCAGGGCACAGCTCCAGAGCAATATCCACTTCGTTCCGAACCGCAGCTCTTGAACATCGTCGCCCAGGGTGAGAGCGCAAGAGAAGTTGGGTCCCAGAAAGTAACGCATGAGTATTAGTGCAAGTCATCTGCCAGGAACGCATACCAGACCGAGTTGACCCACTCCCCATTTAAGAACCAGTCCTTCATGAACACGCCCTCCCGCCGCATGCCCGCCCTCTCCAGGCAGTGTTGCGCGGCACCATTCCGGCTGTCGACGCACGTGGCGATCCGGCGCACTTCGAGCGTGTTACAAGCAAATACCAGCGCGAAGCGCACGGCTTCCGTTCCGTAACCGTTCCCACGGAACGATGGATTGATCATCAGGGAGAACCCAACCTGATCGATGTGCTGTCCATCCGCGGACAGATCCAGGAAGCCGATCAGCTTCCCCGACGCCCTTGATTCGATTCCCAGGCAGAGGTGGCCCTCCGGCAGGGCGATGGAAGTTGTTCGATCCTGTTCCAACCACGCGCCCACGTCTTTCTCATCCATTGGTGCCCAGTCCAGGAACCGAAAGGACTCTTCATCGACCATGAGATCGAGGAGGTCCGGCGCGTCCGAGGGTCGCAATCTTCGGAGAATGAGCCGGGGCGTCACCGCCGGAAGCGGCAGTTTCCCCCCAACCGCAGTGCTTGAAGACGGCACGAGGACATTTTGCCCGCAGACCGGGCACGGCTGAGCCCGACACTCCTGGCTCCGCACAAAAGAGAGCGGGCTAGAACAGTGCGGACAGTGGCAGTCAATGAAAGGCTGTTCTTCCACAGTTCACCGGGGTCACTCTGCCCCCTCCCCGGGCCGCTTCGCGCCCAGCCCGAAGCACAGCCCCACAATGGCTCCGCCGAGGAACTGCCTTGCGATGGCGAGTTCGCGTGTGGCTCTGATGCTCTCCGGGGCGGCCTTGATGGCCTTGCTGCTCAGAAGCGCGATCGCGGCCCAAGCCAGCAGCGACAGCCCGAGCACCCCCGCCCAATATGGACAGGGCACGCGCAACCGCAGCAATCTCGCAGCTCGCCCGGGCGCGGCGACAAGAAAACAGCCCGCCAACACCAAGACAAGCAGTATGCATATTTCCGACCTCATAAAACACCGACACGCTGGCTTCCCGCGAGCTCCGTCGCCCCGCTGGCGTTAGTCAGCCGATTGCGGTTCCAGGCTGCGTCGTAGGCGTAGCCCCGGTTCAGGCTCGAAACGCTGCTGGTCGCCTCCACAAGCTGGCCGATGTTGTCGTACTCGTACGCCATCGTCGTGCCCGCCTGGTTGGCGTGGTTGGTCCGCTGCCCGGCCAGGTCGTATTCGTAGGCCGCTGAGTCGAGCACCGTCCCGCCGCTGGTGACCAGGTACGTGCCGGTCACCCGGGCGACCGGGTCGTAGGTGTTTGTGACGTACGAGGTGTTTGGCAGGGCGAGACCGTAGGGAAGCGACGAGGCGGAGGAGCCGAAACAGACGTACTGGAAGTCGCCCGCCTCGGAAACCAAGTTCGTAAGCCGACCACCCCCATCATAGGCGAAGCC
>Ga0182030_10004751_pt1 | contig 29014 bp, 25 predicted proteins | sample 812S3MmetaG_FD_121299 | JGI IMG/M metagenome (GOLD analysis project Ga0182030, IMG submission 121299) | Permafrost microbial communities from Stordalen Mire, Sweden - 812S3M metaG (Illumina Assembly) | ecosystem: Environmental > Terrestrial > Soil > Wetlands > Permafrost | place: Sweden...
ATTTCCGCGGGGTCAAGCGCAAGATGAGCAATTTCCCGCTCCGACCCAGACAAAGTATTCCTCTGCCTCCGATCAACATCCGAAAAGCCATTAGAATACTTAAGTGAACAGTATTAGGGCTAGTCCTTCTTCGGCACAAGGCCGTCGCACCGCAGAACATCTCCACCCGTGATTCCCCACCCGTGATTGCCCCGTATTACACGTATTTCGCTGTATTTGGGCGACCCATGAAGTCTTCTAAGTAGTTGGAAAAACAAGTTATTAAGGCCATGAAAAGGCTGGCGTCCGCGGTTCAATCCCGTCCCTGGCCAGCGGAGGCTAGTAAATGGGGATTTTTCCGTTACGGTTACGTTTACAGCCACAGGTGTAAACTTCACACACCTCAACGCAAAGCTCAACGCACCGGGGTTCGGAAGCTCGCCATTCGCAGCGCCTCCCTCTTCATCCGGGATTATTTTTGCCCCGCATACCCGAAGAGCCGGGCTGTCCCGAGTACTCGAAGACCACATGGCAGAGGGTTTCTTCGGGTTCCAATTGCTGCGGTTGGGTTCCGCAGAACACATTCATAAACCTGTAGCCGTCCTTAAGTAAAGATACATACTTGGGATCGTCCAGATTAAGGCGTGCGGTTGGTTTCGGATGCGTTTCTTCAACGATCACGATGCGAGGATGAGACGGCAACAAGGCGTTGAACCGATCCTCAGTTGGGTCCTGATCGCTCCACCACCAGAATGGATAAGGAGTATTTGCATAAATATTATGGTCGAAATAGGGCAGAATTCCCACTGCGAGATAAGCGCGCACGCGCTTATCGTTGGGACCACTTATATAAGTCACCGCAATGGTTGCGCTTTCCTTGACATATGGACTTAAGAACTTCGCAGCCGCAGGATCGGGGGAGTATGCATAACAGTGATCGTAGAAGAGCGCATAGCCCGACCACAGAATCTGCGTCGCAATCATGATCACCAGTGCGATGCGGCCAGCCATCTCAAGCTCGCGGTGATCTGCTCCAGGCGCCTGCCAGGTAACCCAAAGCAGGCAAATCAAAAGTGGGATCACGAGGCCGGCATGCCACCAGGCGACTGACACTGCACCGGAAAAGGCCGCAAAAAACACTACCGGCAAGAGGAAATAGAGTTTGTGGCGCGCGTGAAACCAAAGCATCATCGCAGTCCAGAATGGTATGGACACGACCCACGGTTGGCACGTCGGCCACACCAGCGAAAAGACCCCTCGCAGAAAGTAGACGCCGGATTGCCCGCGGACCGAGGAAACGATAAGATCGCGGGGCGGCCATGCTGTCCAGATCGCGAAGGCATAGAAAACCAGAAGGAGCAGCGCACCAATCAAAAGTTTGCGCCGGAGGTTGAAAGGTTTGTCCTTTCGGTTGCGAAACTGCTCGATGGCATAAACTGCAGCGAGTCCGCCAGAGATGACCGCGGCGTGTAGCGATACATTTGCCAGTAACCCCAGCACCAGGGCCAGCCTGATTGGACTTTTCTTCCATGCCATTGCGGCGAGAAACAACAATAATGGCGCGAGTACATAGTTCCGCGCCACAATCGCGTACTGGAAGAAAAGAAAGTAAGTGAACGGCAGCGAGAGTTTCAAGTATCGGGGAAAGGGCGACCTGAAAAAAAGAAGCCCCATCGCGGCAGTGGCAATCGCTCCGCAAATCCAGTGCAGGCCTGCGTAGCTAATATGGATGCGAATCATCATCCACAGCAGGAAATGCCAAAGTCCCGGAGAACCTTCGTAGCGAATGTACGTTTTGAACAGAGATGTGAGAGAAAGACTTCTCGCTAACTGCCACGCCTGAGCTTCGTCAACCCACGGTTCATGATAGGGAATTGCGAAGGCAACCAGCGCCACGTAGAGAAACAACGTGCCCCATTCCGGCCAGCGCGAGCGCGTCGAGTCGGGCGCCCCTACGAGAACCCACGCGAATCGCGGTGGGCGAGTAGAGTCTGCTTGCGTGGACGGCTTACGGAGTGGGATGGGCGGCCCTTTCCGGTATTGCATACGGCGAAACTCTTGCAGGTGTCAGGTCCGGCTCAACCAGCCAAACTTTCCGGTTTTGGTAGTAACGGATCAACTCTAAATTATCCGCAGCATCCGCATCCCGCGCCCATACGACTTTGGAACCATCGATGTCAGCACGGTTGTAAACCCATTCGTCCGCAGGATTGTGGCCCGGGCTGTAGCGGACGATCGCCAATTGTCCCCCAGGAAGCTGGCTGAGCCGGGCTTCGATTTGCGCTCGTTCTGTTCCAAAATGCTCCGGGCCGAACCAGGATTCGTTCCAGTCGCTCGGCGGGAATTCGTTCGTTCCAAAATGCAAAGGCGATGCAACCACCCGTATTCCGGCCATCAACACGCAGACCGCAACTGTGAGCCGCACCAATGCCAAACCCATCGGCCTCCCCTCCGGCCTCCAAAACCGCATGTGCCGCATAGCCTGTAAACCGATGGCATAAAAAGCCGCCGTGAAAGGCGCCACGTAGTGCGGCAGAAGATAGATTTCGATTATCATCCCGCCTGCCAGCACAAGCACGCACACAACAAGGAAGCGGATGCGCCGATCGAGAAAGATGCGGCGGACCATCATTAACGGAGGAAACAACGCAAAACCGGCGTAGAAGAGAAATACAAATCCGACTTTCTCCAGAGTGTACGGCGCAAACCCTTTCACGGAATGGATGTGGTTGTAGAAACTCAATTCGCCCTGGTGATAGAAAGCCCGCATCTCGGCATATCTGTACTTAGGTTCCGGCCGCGCATGTTGCCACGCATAATACGGGGCAATTGCGTAAGTGTTGCGATCGATGGTGTAAGGCGGAGTCAGCGGATTGCCGAAGGCGCGATAGTCGTAGTAGCCCATCCACGCCACAGCGGCAATAGCAAACGCCAGCGTCGCTGCAGTCAGGCGCGCCAGTGCAGCAACGCGCGGCCGGTTCTTGCCTTTCCAAATCCAGTTGCCCAGCACAACCCCAACCGGCAGGCAAAGCAGTATGCCCTCGTACGGCCGGGTGAGAACCAGTATCGCGACGCCAATGCCCATCAGCATTGCATAGCGAAGCCTTGCCGTTCTCATCAGTCGCGGCAGGGCGCCCAAAATCAGTGCTCCACCCAGGGCCGCGAGCGACCCACCGGCGTGATAAGTGTTGGTCCAGTAACTGAAAACCCCCAGCCGGAGAACGGCGATCATCCCACCGAGCAAAGCCCACTTGGCCGGAAGCCACGCCTGCAGCATCCAGCAAAGCGCCGCGCACATCAGCGCGCTCACGATCAACAGGCCGATCCAGGAACTACCAAAGAAGACCTTGCTGGCGGCAAGAATCAATCCCTGCCCTGGGAAGTACATCGATTGATACGTCGGATTCATGGTGATGTGGATGGTCTCGAAATGGGTCCACATCGCAGGCGTCAAATTGGCCAGTCTGCCGTGAGCAAAAGTGTCACCCGCCAACAGAAAACTGAAATCGTCGGAACAAAACGGGAGCGGAACCGGAAATAGAGGAAGAATGGCCAGGCGCAGCAGCAGTACGCTTAGGGCGACGGATATAACCGCCAGCCATTTTCTTCGCGCCAGCTGCCCAAACCGCCGTTCCATTCGGCGGAAAATGTTTTGACCAATTCCCGGCCAGCCGAAAGAAATCACGAACATGAACGCCGTCAGGCCGAACTCCAGGATTAGAAGCGTCGGGCTGGTGGCATCGGAAGACGACGTCATAATATAGCCTCGCAGCACCGCTCCACTGTGGGCGGCGACCCCAGTCCTTTCAGAGACAGCGCGCCAACACTTGCAAGTCGTCCGGCAGCGATCATTAAACCGAGATCAGTGAGCGAGTTGCTCAAATCCGGCGATTTGCGCCAGGGTCGCATGATTCATATCAGCGCCCTGTTGCCAGTCGCGGTACCACTTCATGGTCCATTCCAAATTCGCTTCGATCCCCAGACGCGGCTGCCAACCAAGTTGCCGTCGGGCTTTGCTGGTGTCGAGCGTCAGAGAGTGGTGCTCGTGCACGCCTGGAACGGAATCGCGTATCCAGGTGGCTCCCTCGCCCCACATTTCCGCAAGTTTTGTTGCGATGCGCTCCACCGGCCACGCATCCTCGTGGTTGGGGCCGAAGTTGGACGAGGAGCAATACTGTGCAGGCGCATCGAGGAGTTTCTCCGCCAGCAGCATGTATCCGTAGAGGGGTTCCAGGACGTGCTGCCATGGCCGAACTGCCTTTGGATTTCTAATCAGCACGGGCTGGCCAGCCTGAAATCCACGGACCAGGTCCGGGATCAGGCGGTCCTCCGACCAGTCTCCACCGCCAACCACATTTCCGGCACGCGCAGTGGCCAATGCGACACGATGCTCATCCAGACGGTCCACAGGGAAGAAAGAACTGCGGTAGGCCGAGCACACGATCTCGGTGCAGGCTTTGCTGGAGGAATACGGGTCAAATCCCCCAAGAGTGTCGGTTTCGCGGTAAGGCCAGTCCCATTCCTGATTCTGGTAGCACTTATCTGAGGTGACGCATACCACCGCACGCACGCTCGAAGTCTTTCGAACCGCCTCCAGCACGTGAGCGGTGCCCATGACGTTTGTGGCGTAGGTGCCCAGCGGGTCAGCGTAGGAACGCCGCACAAGTGGCTGCGCGGCAAGATGAAAAACCACCTCCGGACGAAACTCTGTCATCGAGGATTCCAACTTGGCGGAGTCCCGAATATCGCCGCGAATGTCATCAAGAACCGTGGCCGCGGATGCGGCCGTGAAAAGATTGGGATCAGTTGCCGGGTCGAGCGCATATCCCCGTATCTGAGCTCCCCGGCGGCCAAGCCAGAGTGCGAGCCAGCCGCCCTTGAACCCCGTGTGACCAGTCAGGAAAACCCGTCGACCCCGCCATTGGTCTACCACGTCTTCCAAGGCGCCCTCCCGGAAGTCCACAGCTCTTCAAGCCTTTGCCTGTCTCGCAGCGTATCCATTGAGTGCCAGAAGCCATGATGAAAAAAGGCCTGTACCTGATTTCTTGACGACAGCTTTTGAATGGGCCCTTGCTCGAACATCGTGCCTTCGTCGGGGATATCGCTGATGACCTCCGGCGAAAGGACGAAAAAACCGCCATTCATCCATCCGCCCTCCCCTTCGTGCTTTTCCCGGAATGCGCTGATGGTTGTTCCAACAATGCTCAAGCCTCCGAAGCGCGCCGTGGGCTGAACCGCCGTTACCGTCACCAATTTACCGTGACTCCTGTGAAAATCGATCGACGCGGAGATATTCAGATCGCTGACTCCATCTCCATAGGTCATGCAGAAGTCGCGTTCTCCCTCCAAATACTTTGCAACCCTTCGCAGCCGTCCTCCCGTGCCTGCGTTGTCTCCTGTGTCCACAAGAGTGATATGCCAAGGCTCCGCAACGCTCTGATGCACCTCCATGTGGTTTCCCCGCAGGTCGAAGGTTACGTCAGACATGTGCAGAAAATAATTGGCGAAATACTCTTTGATCAGATATCCCTTGTAGCCGCAACAGATGATGAAGTCGTTGATGCCGTGCTGGGAATAGATCTTGAGGATGTGCCACAGAATCGGTCGGCCGCCGATCTCAACCATGGGCTTGGGACGCGTGCTGGTTTCCTCACTCAGCCGTGTTCCCTGTCCGCCTGCCAGAATAACTGCTTTCATTCCAGTTTCTTAGCATCCTTTGGACTAGCGTTCGCTGCGGCAAGCAACCGCATGATCCGTTTGTAGATCGTGTTCGCTTGCCAATAGCGTACACCACTGGATTCTGATTGTGTGTATGCTGAGGTTACTAATTGTCGATGACGAATAAAGCAACACATCTTCGGCGGCAAATCCTCGATCTATGCGTCGAGTATCTTGCTGAAGCCTTTCCAGCGGTCAAATTCAAACCCGGCGAATCGCCTGTGCCGGTGTCGGGTAAAGTGATTGACGGCAGCGATCTGAGCTCTGTGGTTGATTCGGCGCTCGATTGCTGGTTTACGACGGGGCGCTTTGCTGAAGAGTTTGAGCGAAGGCTCGCTCGCTTTGTTGGAGTCCGCTGCGCGTCGCTGGTCAACTCAGGATCGTCCGCCAATCTCCTCGCCATCAGTGCGCTCACCTCGCCAAAGCTCGGTGACCGCCAGCTCAAGCCAGGCGACGAAGTAATTACTGTCGCCGCGGGTTTTCCCACCACAGTTAATCCGATCATTCAGAATCGCCTCGTACCGGTTTTCGTGGATATTACCGTGCCGACCTATGAGATCGATGGCTGCCAACTCGAAGCCGCGCGCAGCGAGAGAACCAGGGCCGTGTTCATTGCGCACACGCTGGGCAACGTCTTTGATCTTGACGCGGTCACGGCTTTTGCGAAGAAGCACGACCTCTGGCTGATTGAGGATTGCTGCGATGCGCTCGGATCCACTTGGAAGGGGCGCCGTGTAGGCACCTTTGGCGACATCGCAACTGTCAGCTTTTATCCCGCGCACCATATCACTATGGGCGAGGGCGGCGCGGTGCTCACCCAGCGGCCCGATCTGCAGGTTCTGATCGAGTCGTTCCGCGACTGGGGCCGTGACTGCTGGTGCGAACCAGGTAAAGACAATACCTGCGGCAAGCGGTTCGATTGGCAATTGGGCAACCTGCCTTGCGGGTACGACCACAAATACACCTACTCGCACATCGGATACAACTTGAAGGCCACCGACATGCAGGCGGCGCTAGGGCTTTCCCAGATCGAAAAGCTACCCCTCTTTATCGAACGCCGCAAGGAAAACTTCCGTTACTTGTCGGCCGCGCTCAAACCGATGGAAGACTGCCTGATTCTGCCCGAGGCTACGCCGGGCTCGGATCCCGCGTGGTTTGGCTTCCCGATTGGAGTTCGCGAGGATGCACCGTTTGCGCGCGAAGACCTTACCCGCGCTCTTGAAGCGAAGAAGATCGCCACAAGGCTGCTCTTCGGCGGCAATCTCCTCCGGCAACCGGCTTACGAAGGCTGCGAGTTTCGTGTCGCTGGCCCTTTGCCGAATACCGATTTCGCGATGAACAACGTGTTCTGGATCGGCGTGTATCCGGGACTGACCGGGCCCATGCTCGATTATGTCGCAGAAGTGATGACCGGCTTTGCATCGAACCCAAGTCAACATCGGCTCGCAAAGCGCGTCCCGGTCGGTTAGGAGCGTACGTTCAGCGATGCCATGCTGCAGTGCGCCGGATGGCTTCGCGCAGTCCGATTGTCTGACGCAGCCCCAGGCTGTTTTCTGCACTGTGGACGTCCGGCACGTACTGCAAACGCGGCTCCGCGGCAATCGGTGCCTTGGCAACTTCCACCTTCAGCGAAGTGTCGAGTTCCTCAACCACGACCTGGGCTAGATCGCGAATACTGATTGCATCCCCAGACCCGACATTGAACACATGTGGATTCGATCCCGGAAGGGAATCACGCAACAGCATCGTCCATAGCCAGATCGCGAGATCGGCTCCGTAGAGATAAGAGCGCATGGGTGTGCCGTCGCCTCGGACTGCAATGTTCCTGCCCGCCAGAGCGTCCGCGATAAAGTTGCCGATTGCGAAGTGCTGGTTTAACGGCAGGTGCGGACCAACAAAGGCAAAGCATCGAGCGATGCTGAAGTCAATCCCGGATTCCCGCGCATACAAAGAGCACATCTGCTCGGAAACGCGCTTACCCTCTGCATAGACCGCATTCGGATCGAGCCAGGCCGGCCCTCCGAGGTAATCCTCGGGAATATGGCCCACACTCTGCGGTTGTCGCCCGTAGACCGCGCCGGAACTTGTCAGGAGAAACCTCTTTGCACCTCGCGCCTTGGCGCACGCCAGCATGTGCTTCGTGCCATCAAGCAGAGTGCTCAGCAATTCGAGCGGCTGGCCGGCCGCAGCCGTGGACGTAGGCGCCGCGGCGTGAATGACGTATTCGAACTCCTCCTGAGGAAAGGCGAAATCACGAACATCGCCCTGGAGCATCTGGATTGAGGGCTCGCTGGCGAGGTGAGGCATTCTCCGGGCGAATGCTCCCGGGTCGCGGCTGAGGACCGTCGCGGACAGGCCGAGCGTAAGTTTGCGATTGCAATAGGCCAGGCTTTCCAGCAACCATGCGCCAAAAAACCCTGTTCCCCCCGAAATAAATACGTGCCGGCCGCGCGCGTGCTCCCACAGCGGCAGCGTATGCTCCAAAACAAGATCCAAGTCTTCTGTTGGCAGTGGCTTCACGCAATCAGCATAACCCGTACACTGCGTGGTGCGGAACAGGCAGGCGAAGAAACATACGAGGTTCCACCTTCGTGTGAGTGTGGTATCTTCGGTAACCATGTTGAAATGAATTTTCGGCTGCGATATCGTGCCGCCGCTTGCTCAATTAGGCTAAAAGCGGGGGAAGAACCATGCGAGACCCAGACTTAAGACCACTGTTCGTCTATGAAATGGCCAACAACCACATGGGCGATGTCGAACATGGGATTCGCATCGTTCGTGAGCTTAAAGCTGCTTCCGACGGGTTTCCGTTTGGCTTCTGTGTCAAATTGCAATACCGGGATATCGACACTTGTATCCATCCTGCGTACAAGGGCCGGTACGATCTCAAGTATGTAAAGCGCTTTTCCGAAACCCACCTTTCCTGGGATCAGTATCGGCAGATTAAAGACGCTATCGTCGAAGCGGGCTTCCTCTCCATGTGTACTCCGTGGGATGAGATCTCCGTCGAGAAGATCGCTGAACACGGCTTCGATTTCATGAAAGTACCAAGCTGCTACATGACCGACTGGCCCCTTCTCGAACAGGTCGCGAAATACGATCTTCCCATCGTTGTCTCCACTGCTGGAGAAGCGCTGGAAGAAATTGACCGCGTCGTCAGTTTTTTCAGGCATCGCAACAAAGCTCTGACCGTCATGCACTGTGTCGGCGAGTATCCGACTCCAGATGAGCATCTGCATCTTGGTCAGATTGCCTTACTCCGAAAGCGCTACCCGGAGATTCCGATTGGCTATTCGACGCACGAGCGCCCCGACAATTTCGAGGCTGTCAAGATCGCCATCGCGCAAGGCGCGGTCATGTTTGAGAAACACACAGGCGTTCCCACCGAGAAATATCCGCTCAACGCCTACAGCGCAACGCCTGCGCAAGTCCGCAAGTGGCTGAAGTCGGCGGCTGATGCTTTCACCATGATCAGCGATTCATTGAAGCGTTACCCGGCGCCGGCCGGAGAGCAGGCTGCGCTGGCAGATCTGGCGCGGGGAGCCTTCGTGCGGAATTCGGTGGCAGCAGGCGAGGCCGTCTCCGCCGCCAACGTCTTCTTTGCCATGCCGAACGTAACCGGTCAACTGGTGGCGCAGGACTTCTCGAAGTATGCCGAGTTTGTTGCCTGCAATGATATTCCGGAAAATGGCCAAGTGATGCGAAATCAGGTAAAGACGAGCAATACTCGTGAGGCAATCCACAAAATCGTCTGCGACGTGAAGGCTCTCATCCGCAAGAGCAAAGTCCAAGTGCCCGGGCAGTGCGAACTTGAGATCTCGCATCACTATGGAGTGGAGAGATTCCGCGAAACAGGTCTCACGGCGATTACCGTTATCAATCGCGAATACTGTAAGCGCCTCATGGTCGTTTTGCCGGGACAGAAGCATCCCGAGCAGTGGCATAACGTAAAGGACGAAACTTATCATGTTTTGTACGGAGAGGTCATCGTCGATTTGGACGGCGTCCAGACAACTCATAAAGCCAATGAAGTTGTGACGATTCCGCATGGGGTCAGGCATTCATTCTGGACCAAAGGAGGAGCAGTGATCGAAGAAGTCTCATCCAGCTATTCTTCGAACGATTCGCTCTATACCGACCCTGCGATCAGTGCGAACAAGAATCGCAAGACCTTCGTCGCATATTGGCTTGAATAGATGCTGACCGTCGTCTGGGATGTGGATGACATCCTGAATGATCTGATGTACCAGTGGTTTCAGCATGGATGGTTGGCGGAGCACCCCGATTGCCGACTCTCTTATGCCGAGCTAACCTGCAATCCGCCTGACACTGTTCTCGGTGTGCGGCGAAGCGAATACCTTGCCTCGATGGACCGCTTCCGCAGTACTGAACAGGGGTGCAATCTTACCCCCAACCCACAAGTACTCGGCTGGTTTCGCGAGCAGGGGGGCAATTTCCGGCACATAGCGCTGACTGCGCGCCCTCTGGAAACAGTTCCCGACGTCGCACATTGGGTCATGCGACACTTCGGTGCGTGGATTCGATGCTTTGGCGTCGTACCAACGCGTTTGGGAAAAAGATTCCCCGTGTATGACCGGAGCAAAGGTGATTATTTGGCATGGCTGGGGCGCGGAGACGTGCTTGTAGATGACTCGACAGAGAATATTCTCCAGGCCGCATCGCTCGGACTTAAAACTCTCCAGCCGGCTCAGCCCTGGAACAACAGCACATTGACGATTCCTGCGTTGCTGCAGGAACTTTCGCAAATGGCAGGTGAATCTTGATTAAACTTTCGGACTATGTGGTTCGCTTTCTAAACGACGCCGGGGTTAGGCGCATCTTCATGCTCGCGGGCGGAGGCTGCATGCATCTCGTCGACTCAGTCGGCCGCCAGCCAGGTCTGGAATACGTCTGCTGCCTTCACGAGCAAGCGGTCGCGTTTGCAGCCCAGGCGCATGCTGAATTCACGAGCGCTCTCGCGGGAGCGTTGGTGACGACCGGTCCTGGTGGCACCAACGCGATCACCGGACTTGCGGCTGCCTGGCTGGATTCTTCTCCCTGCATTTTCATTTCAGGTCAGGTAAAGCGTGCCGACCTTTTGACGAGCCGCGAAGTCCGATCGATGGGACCCCAGGAACTCAATATCATCCCCGTGGTCAAGCCGCTGACCAAGTACGCGAAGACGCTCCTCGAGCCGCAGGACGTTCGCTATGAACTGGAACAGGCACTCCATCTTGCGACGACCGGTAGACGGGGCCCCGTGTGGCTGGACATTCCTCTGGACGTCCAGTCTCAAATGATCGACGAAGCCACGCTTCGGGGTTTTACTCCGGAGCCATCTTCAGAATCTGCCGAATTGCAGCAGCAAGTATCGGCGGTGATCGGCCTTTTAAAGCGGGCAACGCGCCCCGTGCTCTTTGTGGGCAATGGCGCGCGCCTGGCACATCAAAAGGGACTCGTGAAAAGAGCCGCCGATCTCTTGAAAATCCCCGTGCTCCTTACATGGAAGTCGATGGACATACTTCCAGAAGGCTACCCATTTTTTGCCGGGCGTCCTGGGTCGATTGCATCGCGTGGATCAAATTTCACCCAGCAAAATTCCGATTGCATCATCGTCGTGGGGGCGAGGCTCGACATGCCCCAGGTCGCGTTTAGCCATAAGAATTTCGCTCGTGATGCGAAGAAAGTGTTGGTCGATATCGACCCTCTGGAAATGGCGAAGTTCGAGATGGAGATCGAGGTCCCGGTCATTGCCGACGCCGCGGATTTTCTTTCGGTGCTCATCGATCAGATCGCCGCCGTGCACCTTCCCGACATTCGTCAATGGGTCGCAAAAACGAAGGAATGGGCGGCAAAATATCCGTTAATCCTGCCTGAGTACTGGGAGCAGAATCCAGGGTATGTGGATCTGTATGTTCTGGTTGATGTTCTTTCTGATCTGTGCACTTCGGAAGATGTTCTGGCGCCTGGCAGTTCCGGCGCATGCAGCGACGTCTTCTTGCAATGCTTTCGCATCAAGGATGGGCAACGTGTCGTAAACTCACCGTCTCTAGGCGCGATGGGCACGGGACTGCCTGGCTCGATTGGAACCTGCCTGGCGTCGGGGCGCCGGCGCACGATTTGCGTCAACGGCGACGGCGGATTTCAGCTCAATATTCAGGATCTGGAAACTGTCCGCCGATTAAATCTCCCGATCAAGTACTTCATTCTCTGCAACGGCACGTACGCTTCGATCATGGCCATGCAACAGAATTATTTTCAAGGAAGAATGGTTGGGAGCGATCCCTCAAGTTGTCTCACCCTGCCTGATATCAGGAAGGTTGCTGAAGCTTATGGCATCAAGACGAGTGAGATACTGGACCACACGAACATCCGCGAGGGCGTGCGGGCGGTTCTCGATTCGCCTGGCCCCATTGTCTGTGCGGTCAATGTTTCCTCGGATCAGATAACAGCGCCCCGAGCCACCTCTTCCGTTCGACCAGACGGAACCATCGTGAGCCTTCCCATGGAGGATATGGCGCCGCGACTGTCGCGCGAGGAGTTTCTGGCCAACGTGATTGTGAAACCGCTGCCGGAATGAATCTTTCGCACAAACCTACGAGGGAAGCGCGTCAGGGAAGGCGTGGTATCCCGGTCTTGACGGCGTGCGTGGTGTTGCTGTCTCGCTGGTCTTTGCGGTTCATTACATTCCCAGATACACCATCGGGTGGATGGACGTAATGATCTTCTTCGTGCTCTCGGGATTTCTAATCACCGGGGGACTTTATGACAGCCAGCATGAGAGGCACCGATTTATCTTGGCAATTATGCGCGCTTTTGGGCAGGAACGACCGACGTCGATCATATCTATACCAAATTCCCCTGGTTCACGATCCAGATCGGCCATTTCTGGTCGCTTGCGGTCGAAGAGCAGTTTTATCTCCTTTGGCCCTTGGTTGTTTTCAAGGTTTCCAACCGCCAAACCTTAATCCGAATCTGCGATGCTGCCTTGGTAGGTGCGCTTCTCCTGCGCACGATCTTGGTTCTGACCTTACCGCACTCCATCTTGCAAATGGAGTTCTTATACCGGATGACCTTCTCGCAAGGTGGCGCATTTCTCTTCGGCGGATTACGTGCGTTGCTCATGCGCGCTCCGGAAATGGCAGCCGCTTTGCGCTCCGGGCCTTGGCTATTCTGGGGAGCCATTACGGCTCTCGTCATCGCCTGCTGGCTCAATGGGCCCGGGCAATATCTGGCAAACGTGGTACCTTCAACAACTTGGATCTCCACTTACGGTTTTACGCTGGTGGATCTAACTTCAGGAGGCTTGATCCTAAGAGCGGTAAAAGAGAAACGAAGACTGGACGAATGTTGTGCAATTGGGCAAGTTCGGCCATGGTCTGGAAGTTTGCTTCGAGATGGGCAAGTTTGTGATCATCGTTGTCATCGCCACCTTGGTTATGCTCGCCAAAATCATTCACACCCGCCAATATGACAACCGCTATGGGCTGGAGTGCGAGCACGTCCTCCCTGAAGCGGACCAGCATATCTGAGCTCGTTTGGCCGTTGATGCCGCGATTTATATAATCCAAATTCGGAAATGAAGTTGCCAGGTCCCACCCGCGTGTAATCGAGTCGCCAAAGAACACAACACGATTAGCATCAGGCTTAAGTGCGGCATTCACTTCACGGTATATCGGCAGATTTCCGAGGTCGGCTAGCCTGGTGTTCTGCGCAACGCTGAGAGGCCGCAAGCAAAACATTCTTGAGACATTCCAAGTGAGGATGAGAATGGCCCAGAACAATAGCGCGACGATGATCGGCTTCGCAATGCTGCACAGTGAATCGAGATTCGATTTAGACTCCATGTTGCAGTTCCAGTCGCTTATGACGCTCGTTTCCCGAAGCGATCAGGGCGCGCTTCCGCACCTGTAAATCCGGACGGCTTCGTTCTGGATGATCGGAGTCTCTTGCCAAACCCAGCTATCTTTTCTGTTCCATACGGGATCGTGAGCGTTCACTAAGAGCACATCGATGTGCAGCGCCTGGCAAATCTTATCTACTTCTACCATTGTGGAGTTATGACCAGCATCAGGCTCGTAGATAGACTGCAACCCAGCTTGCAGCGGCGCGCACTCGTCCGCTGATCCGCCGAATGTCGTATTGCAGTTGGTATCTCCGGCTGCCACTTGATAGCGGGAGTAGACCAGCATCTGATTAATCAGTTTGCCGTCGGGGTTGAACTGCACAACCGCGTTGGCCGGCGTCACGCGATCCAGATCGGCGTACGCGCTACGAACAGCAAAGGCATCGTCTCCGTTGGCCACATCGATAAAGTCCGTCCAATGGTGCTGATCGCTCAAAAGCGGATAGACACGTAAGATGCCTAACTGATAAACAGTAGACGCGACGCCAATTGCCAACAGCGTGTAGAGCATCGCGCCTATCATCTGCTGGTCCGACCAACCCCTGGCTGGCGCTTCGCGATGAGTTAAAAAGCGATTCGTCAGGTAGACAGCGGCCCAAAGGAGAAGTACAAACTGCAGTATCATGGCGCTTCTCCAGCCTAGGTCGTTGGATCTGAGTACGGTCGACCGAACAAATAGACTCATTACAACGGAAGAACCGCCCATCACCCAAAATGCCTGCTGTGCCTCTGAAAGGGTTCTCCATCGGCGCCAATCGTGCCTCGCCTGGGCCAGTCCGATCAATAAATACACTCCCAGTTCAAAAGAAAGAACGATGGAGATGAGCAGAGCCCAAACGCAGAAATTCTCAAAGTTGTTGTGAAAATCGTACACGAAGGGGACTTCACGCAGGGCAAACGCGACAAAATGGCCGCTTGGTCCGCCAGAGCCACTAGACCCACTACCGATCTTTCCAGGGCCAAGGAGATCTCGAATGTAACCGATGGAGAGCAAGAGGGCCAGGACGCCAGCAGCACCGTATAGGATCGCGGCGGAAATCTTGCCTCGCAGCAGCAGATATACCACCCATGTGAGGATGAATACTCCGAAGGCGAACGTGACGAAAACCGAAAGCCCCGCGGCACTGGAGAAGCCGAGCGCAGCAAGTGCGATAAGCCAAATCCGTCTCGAGAGATCTTCCTGGCGCGTGGCCTTCCAGAGAAACAAATAAGCCGCCAGACAGGCCACCAGCGCCGCCACGTGATGAGGTACCCATATAAATTGATCCAGCCATGATGCGATCTGACCAGGATTCCACCATTCCATGTCGGGATGCGGATGCATATTTTTAAAGACGCAAATCAATACTGTGGGAATCAGATCCAGGCCGGTCACCGCGAGCATTGCCATCCCGACGACAGTCGCGACGCGCAACTTAGATGTTTGCTCGAGGAAATGCTTCAGATAGATGGGAATCATCGAAGCAAGAAGCAGACCGCTCCATATACAACTGGCGTAGAGCGTGATCCGGGCGCTACTCCGCGATATGAATGCCGGAATTGCGCATAATACGTTCCAGTAATAGAAATAGCGGGCAGGTACATAATGTCCAGGGTAGAAAAATGGATTGGCCGGCGGAGCACCAGTGCGAAGCGCCGAAGCAATGAGGGGACTTCGCACTGCGTAGTCAAAGCTCGCCACGGTAGAGTAAATCCTCTGTCCCAATTGCATGTCCGGCAACAAGATGAGGCCAATGACAATCCAGATAGAGACCAAACCGATGGCTATCTTGGTGGTCCTATGCATTTCAATGTGAAACGTGGTTTTGCTGCGCCTCCACTCAAGCAGAAGCCTCGCTACGAACGCGACACCCAGCAAAATGAAAAGTGCCGACACAATTCCGACAGAGACAAAGCGGCAAAGAATGTTGACTGCATAAGGCGACACGGCGGTTGAGATTGCGAGGGCCAACAGCAAGCGCTCGGAGATGCCTCTTCGCCTGAAATCGAGGACATTCGAAGCCAGCCCAATAAGATAGCCGGGGGCAACCAGGACGAGCGAAAAGAAAGGAAGGACCAGGAGGATTCCAAGCACATCCTGCACTGTAAAGTTGTTAACCAAGTGTTCTTCCTTTCAAACGGGTGCGGCCGGATGTCAGCATGGACTGAGCCGCGCCTTCGATTCATCCAGCGGAGTGACGGCTCTTGAGCATTTTGGTTCCCGTACTACGGCCCGAGCAATAAGATCGGAGCCCTCCGCTCACGCCGACGGAATTTCCGAGTGTGATTTCGCGTCTTCTTCAACGTATTTCTGTCTGAACGAAAAATTCTTGTGACCAAAGAAGCTGAACAGCACAGTCACTATCATTAGGAGAGCCCCTGCAATGTACGGGGCTTGTTCCGGCCGGTGCAGAACGTGGCGCAGAATTGGAACCAGAATAGGCAGGCCTGCCAGACCGATGAGCATACTGCTCCCGTACACTCCAAAGCAGCGTATCCATTCAATCAGGTAGTTCCCGTGGGTTCGAAATACGAACCATTTGTATCCTAGAAACGCCACGCTGATGGCGATCACATTCGCCAGGACCGCCGCATACATGTAATTATAAGAACCCAGTCCCTTGAACGACCAGGTGAGCAGCGCAAAGAGGCCGTAGCCAAAAACAGTATTGAATCCCCCAACCACGATGTATCGCACGAATTGCCCAACCGACTTGTGGGAGTGCACTTTCACTAAGATCGAAATCCTTCAGAACGCGATCCGTCAAAAGTTGATGCGTTCTCTCTCGGTAACCAGCGGGCGATTCAGCACAAATGTGTGGATGGAGCCCACGTATTCCCCGATGATGCCCAGCGCGATCAACTGTACCGATCCAAGAAAGAACAGGCCCAGGACAACCGGAGCCACGCCGACAGAAAACCTGCTCCAGAATACAAGTTTGTACGCCAGGTAGATCATTCCGAATAAGAAGCTCAATGAGCCGGAGATGAAGCCGCATCCAATCACCAGGCGCAAGGGCACTTTGGAAAGATTGGTAATGCCCAGCATGGCAAAGTCATAAAGAGAATAGAAGTTGTTCTTGGTCAAGCCGCGTTCGCGACGTTTCTGATTGTAGAAAACCTTGGTACAGGGCAATCCAAGCTCCGCAATCATCCCGCGGAAGTAAGGGTAGGGATCGCGGAAGTTTTTCCGGATCTGCTCCACAACCGAACGATCATAGAGCCCGAAGCCCGTAAAGTGCTCCAGGATCTCTACATTGGCGAGGCGGGCGACCATGCGATAGTATGTGGTGCGCAGTCGGTACATGATGCCGTTCTCATCGCTCGAGTTTTTGATGGCGGCTACGATCGGAGAGCCTTTTTCCCATTCGCGAATCATTTCCAGGAATAGCTCGGGCGGATCCTGGAGGTCGGCAGCCACCGATCCAACCGCATCTCCCTCAGCCTGCAGAAGCGCATGCATTCCCGAGCGGTCGGGGCCAAAGTTGCGTGCGTTTACGATCACTTTGACGCTGGGATCTTCGGCAGCCATCTCGCGCAGTACGGCAACTGTACCATCTTTTGATGCATTATCGGCAAACAGATGCTCGAAGCGATATTCGGGAAGCTGTGCCGCCATCGCCATCACGCGCTGATGAATCTCCCGCACATTAAGTTCTTCGTTGTAGCACGGAGTGATGATTGTGATCAACTTCATGGCCATTCCGTCCCTCTAATCACAGAGCGCTCAGGTGACTCCTGGAGCGCATAAGCAGCAACTCGGCAATCCTATCGATGACAAGTTCCAGCATCGGCCAAGTCAGCCCTGGATAAGCGCCATTCAAGTCCGAACGTCACACTCCAAAGCCGGTATTCTTCAGATCCTAATCCACACCGAGCCTAATCTTTTTATATGCCGACTTGCGCGCCGAATTGCCCCAAAATAGCGGGCAGGTATCTATCTGGTCTCCCCGAGCACCGGCAACAGAAAGCCATACCTGAACGTGCCTCTTCTGCTACGAATATCGCAATGCTTTTTGGGGAACTCCTCGTGTCGGACATGAACCGCGACCCATCCTCTGTCATGTGATCTACAGGTATCCAAACGGTCGATCGCTCGGTAGACGGGTAGCAACGATGGTTCAAAAATGACGGGCCAGACGGCAGTCAGCTTGCGCTCGCCCGTTAGTTTTTCCCCTTCAGCCTGATACACAGTTTGGAACTCAGCAGAGTTGTACGGATCACGATGCTGGATCAGCTACCGCTCTCCGTAGCAAACTGCCTTGAAATCCAGCATTGGGGCATCGGATGTGGTCTCAAGTCAAGTGTCCCAGAGTACGCCGATACCACCTCACAGCAGTACCCAGATCAGAATGTCGCGGCGCGCAATCTTCATCTCGGACGTTTGTCCAGCAGCGCAAATACAATCGCACCACACATGAAAGGCAGTTCCAACCATAAGCCGCGGTTGGCATAGAGTGGATGGCCCGGATGCGCGTAAATATCGAATATCAAAAGAAGAAATGCCGCTATGGTCAAAATTGCAAAAACCTTACTCGCTGTTCTCATAGCTCGTGGCCTCATGTTCTCCTGCGCTAAAAGGGGCTGATTCGCCGAGGAGTACATTATCCCTTTCCCTCTAAAGCGAGCTTGGTCCGCAGGCGCGTCAATTATGGGTCTAAGTGGCAATTGACCGTTTCCTTAGTGTGGATAGTGCGCGTGTGCTCACCACAGTACATACATGAGCAGGCCCCGCAACTTCTTGTGCGTCGTAATCTTCGAAGATTTGGCACTTCCTCAGTCCGCGAGGTATTGTTCGCCCCAGTATAATGGCGGGCGGGTTACCGAGGAGAAAAATGTTTCTCCCGGGTGACCGATTCATAACTTTTTGCCAACAACAGCCCGCACAAATCTTCACACACCAACCAGAAAGAAATGCAGAACGATTTATAAATGCGACGAGATGGTTATGCACTTGACTCAAGTGAACACAACCTAAGGTGTTTGCGGCGATGGAAGATTATCCGCGCGATCTGCTGAAGTTGGAGCGCCGTTTCTGGACCGAGGTGACTTGCAGGGAGTATCTGTTTCAACTTCGCTGGCTGGAGGGATTCTGCTGTCCGCGCTGCGGAGCTCGGAAGGCATGGGCAGCCTCGGATCTGCTATGGGAGTGCGCAGCCTGTCATCGTCAGATTTCGGTCACGACGGGTACCAGAGCACCTGGGCCAAAACCAGAGGGTCTACTTTTGAGTATGCAGAGAGCCAGTAAGCTATTGAAAATATTGGTCGGGGAGAGAGGATTTGAACCTCCGACCCCCTGGTCCCGAACCAGATTCAGCCAGTTATTGAAATCTGTTGAAATCGTATGTTTCTAACTGTTTTCTATTGAATCATTTGCAGCCTCATTATTGAAGGCTGTGGTTCCGTGTTGTTCTTGGAGGCTTTGACCGCCGCAATTTCGACTACACCTGTTTCTCACTTTGTGGGGTCAGTCCACGCCGCTCACCATAGGCAATTTTCATCTTCAGTTCATCACCCTGCATCGGGCTTTTGTCCAAAAAATCCTGACCGACTTTGCCTTGCTCCCTATTTAGTGTTCGGCGGCCACCCCGCACCGTACATGATCGCGATTGATAAACACTTGCCGGGAGTAATCCCATCGAGGACCTATAACGAGCAGAAAATGGTGCGGTTATTCAGATTATTGTTCTGCTCGGTGTGTTGGCCCGAGATTTTGTCTGGAATCAGCTTTGCTCCCCACCAGGGTGAATTGGCGCCACCACCACCTTCAGCCCGACCAGGCCCCCAACGCCCCGATAGCGTGTTAGGTAGTTCAAAAGCGGTAACTGCACGCTTGCCGGTCATGCGGGCGCGACGGTTCATTGTTAGATATTCAGTTCTACTTGCGCTCGTAAACCGTTCCCGGCGGCTGATACGGAGGATCGGACACCGCGCGTGTGTAAGCGATGAGAGCTTTTACTTCCGAGCCGCTCAGCGTATTCCCGTAAGGCGGCATCAGCGCCGTACGATTTAAGGCCGGCCCGCCGTGCTGAATGATCGACGTCAGATCGGCATCGCTCATCTTGTTCAACGTGTTGCCCTCAGTGAACGGATGCGGCTTGACTTCAAGGTTGTCGTAGTTTGAAACGCGAACGGGCGACGACTCGGGATCGTGGCAGCGGCTGCAATACTTGTCCGCAAGAATGGCTCCTAGGCGCTCTTGGTAGTCGAGCGCTGTTTCAACAATGTCCAGCGATACAGGCTTGGTCTTGCCTGGTGTCACGGCGTCAATATGATATCGTCCTGAGGTATCGCCCAAAGTGACCGCGGTAGTTGCTTGACCGCTTGAATCTGTCAGCACCGCGGACGGGTCGAAGCTAACGCCCGCGGGGCCATGAAACTCAACCAGCGTTCCAGTAACCGCGTTGCCCTGATCGTCGTTCACCTGCACCACCAGGGGGTCTTTGAGCGCAGTGCCGGTGGCGCCCACCTGGTGGCCGCCACTGGATTCAACCAGGGCGGTTCCCTGCGCAGTCGCCTTCAAACCGGCATTTGCCGGGGCTTGATGCCTGCAACCGGCCAGCGTGGCGAGCGAGAGAAGCGCCATCGCCGCGGAGGCCCAGATCTTGAGGTTTGCCGTCGGTCGCATCATCATCACTTCGCTCCTCGCCCGCTGGGGCCTTTCAGCGACATCAGGAAAGCTGTCAGCGCGCGGGCGTCTTCGTCGCTCAGCTTCTGGTTCGGCTCTGCGACGCCTGGACGCAGCGCCTGCGGATTTTTCAACCACGCGTAGATCCAGGCCGGAGTCAGGCGCGAGCCAACCTGCGTCAGCGTCGGCCCGATATAGCCCTTGTCGGTCTTGGTATCGACGATGTGGCACGCCTGGCAGGCATATTTCGAATAGAACAATTGACGCCCGTGCTCTACCGCATCAGGTGTTGTGGTCGTGGGCGCAAGATCTGCGTCGATGGCCGGTGACTGGTAGACGGACAATATGTAATTCGTCAACTCCGTGTTGTCGCTGTCGCTCAGGTTGAACCGCGGCATGCGCCGGATGAGCGATGGGCGCAGAGTGTTGGGGTTGTGCAGAAAGGCAGTGAGCCATGGGCGCTGCACCGAGCTCCCCTCCCAGGAAAGATCGGGCGCCATGTCGCCTCCCCGGCCATTGAAGCGGTGACAACTGAAGCAGGCCAGCTCCGTGATTAGCTTGCCCGCATGCCCGGCGGGCTGGTAGTTGGTTTCCGGAATCGCCGCGACACGCAGGCTGTCGGGCATCGACCGGCTGCGGGCGGTGAGCGCGAGCAGAGCCGTGGTCAACGCATCTGTTTGCGAGGCGGTGAAGGTAAACTGCGGCATCTTCACGCTGGGGCCGAAGGCCCGTGGCTGGCGGATCTTGGCCGCGATGTAGCCGGGCAGCGAGTGCTCCATGTCAGGCAGGAACACGATCTGAGCCAGCGGCTTGCTGCCGATGCTGCTGAGTTCTGGCGCGAAGTTCTCCGGCTTTTGCACGCCGTTGATCTCGTGGCACGCCGCGCACCCCATTTCAACGATCAGCTTGCGTCCGTGGGCGATCTGCTGCGGAGTGGCCGCATCCAAATGAACGCCCGATCCATAGTCGGAATCCGACTTTGCCTGCAGAAAATCAACCAGCGTGGCGATCTGCTGCGACGTGAAACGGTAGTGCGGCATGGGCGTGGTGGCGTCGTACACGCGGGGATTCTGAAGCCATGCCGCGAGCCACTCGAGCTTTGCCTTATTCCCGATGCGCGTTAGCTCCGGACCCAAGTCGCCGCCCACCAGGTTGCCTGCAGCGTTCTGAACGGCGTGGCACGAGGCGCAGAATGATTCGCCGTAGAGGGTAGGTCCTGCGGCGGGATCGGCAGCGCCAGCAGGCTTGGTGCCAGACGCGACGGTATCGCCCGCATGCGGCGTACTGCTGCTCACCAAGTAGGCCGAGATGTCGCCTGCATCGGGATCGCTGAGCTTGAAGTTGGGCATCGTGGTCGATGCCGCGTAGGCCTGCGGGTCTTTGAGCCAGCTGAAGATCCACTCGCGCGTCGTCTTGTCGGCGATGTGCGCGAGCGATGGTGGATGGTCAGTGGCATCAATCTTCGAGCCGTCGGGCCGCGTGATGGCGTGGCAATGAACACAGCCGTAGCGAGTCAGCATGGTTCTGCCCAGGTTGAGCTGTGGCGTTCCGGCCAACGCGTTCTGATGGCACTGGCCGCAGCCGGACTCGATGTAGCGCATGGGCAGAATCGGTTCTTCGCCGGCGCGTTCGCTATGATGCGCCTCGGCAACCGTGGTGGCCGGTCCCTGGCCGCCATGGCAGATGACGCAGCCGAAACCATCGACCGTGTGCGGGATTGCGGGGTGCCTGCGAAACGGCTGCTGCGTCACGTCGGAGAGACTGGCTTCCTTCAGGCTCAGGTGGCAGGTGGTGCAGCGATCCACGACGCCCAGCTCCGGAAGCCAGATTTGGTGAATGCCGGGCTCCATGCGGCGGCGCAGGCTGACCGCGTCGCCGCGATCGCGGATCAACGCGAGGTATTTGCGCTGATAGCTGTGCCATTGGCTGAAGTGATCCTTTGCCGGCGCAATGGCCAGAGTCAACAGCAGGATGAGGCTAACAACGCCGAATGCCCGCACCGGATCGTCGAACAGCGCTCGCCACGCAGAGGACAGAAATTTTCCAATCGAACGCACTTAACTCCTCCAGGGCAAGACCCAGGACCAGCCTGGGCCGCGGAACCATGTGCCGACAGCGGTGAGCACAATTAATTCAAGAAGAAACCACGTCATGATCCAGTAAGCCAGCGGCTTCAGGGCTAAGTACCGGCGCAGCCGCGACGGCGAATCCGGCGTGCTGTAGGCGGCGACGATCATTGCAAACGTAACGATCACCGTGGGCCCAACTGCCACGTAGACATGGAAGAAAAGAAGGAAGATCAGCATCCCCAGGGCCGTGAGGTAGAACAGACGCACGCGCTTGGCGTGGTCCTTGAGAAAAAGGCCGTTCGCTTCGATGTTGATGTTGAAGTATGGAATGACGACCAGGGCGATGATGAGCAGCGTGGGCACCAGCACTCCGGCCACCACGGGCGGAAAGTAGTGGAGCAATTCTTGCAGACCCAGGAAATACCACGGCGCCTTGGCGGGGTTCGGCGTGTGCGTGGGGTCGGCAATGCCCTCCAGGGGCGCATTGAAGAATAGCGAAAAGAGAACCAGCGCGATGGCCAGCAGTTCGATAGCCAGCGCAGCGCGGAAGAGCACCTCGGGAAAGGTCTGCACCTGATCTTCCTGTCTTACCCGGACCTGCGCCGAGGTGCGTCGCGTGACAAAGACCACGCGTGTGGGCGAGCGGCGCTGATCAGAGTCGATGCCGGCGACGAAGTCTTTCTGGTCGCTCATTGCCCCTCCTGTTCGCTAGCCGCGCTTTCAGGCGCCGATTGCGACTTTGGTTCCGACTGCTGTACGTAAAGGCCGCCGTCTTTGCGGATGCGCCAAAAATGGATGGCAATAAAGAGAATGGCCGCTAGCGGCAGCACGACGCAGTGCAGCACATAGAAGCGCAGCAGCGCATTGGCGTTGACCTGGTTGCCGCCCAGCAGCAGGAAGTGGATCTTGCCCCCCACCAGCGGCACGGAGGAGGAGAGGTTAGAGCCCACGGTAATGGCCCAGAATGCAAGCTGGTCCCAGGGCAGCAGATAGCCGGTGTAGCTCAGCAGCAGCGTGACGAGAAGGAGCACAACGCCGATGACCCAGTTGAACTCGCGCGGCGTGCGGTAAGCACCGCGATAGAAAACCTTGAACATATGCGCGAAGACCAGGAAGACCATCAGCTGCGCCGACCAGCGATGCAGATTCCTGAGAAACAGCCCCGACGATACGACAAATTGCAGATCCTTCATGTCTGCGTAGGCCTGGGGCACCGATGGGTGGTAGTAAAGCATGAGCAGAATGCCGGTAATGACCAGGATTATGAATGTCCCGAAGGTCAGCGTGCCCAGGAACCACGTGGCGCTCAACCGAACCATGCGTTTGCGTACTTTGGTGGCAAACAGGTGAAGAAATATATTCTGCTGGATGGCCAATGCGCGATGGAGCGTGCTGGAGCCCGTGCCGCTGCGGAAGACGGATCGCCACACCCTGCTACCGCGCACTTTGTCGATCATCTGGCCGGCGTTGAGGGGCATGCTCATATCCTCAAGAACTGCAGTGGGGGAATCTCGTTGGAGCGATCGACCATCAAATCGCCGTCGTCGCTGACCCATATCTTTAGCCAAGGCAGCGGCTTGGGCGCTGGGCCCTCGATCTTCTCGCCGGTGCGCGTGAATTTACTGCCGTGGCAGGGGCAGGCGATGATGCCCAGGTCCTGGTTCCATGCGGTCAAGCAGCCCAGGTGCGTGCACACCATGCTGAGCGCAAAGTAGCCCTCGTCGGCGCGAACCAGGTAGATTCCGGAGTTGACATCCATGGCGACCGAATTCAGCGCGAAGCTTTCGATCTTGCCCACGTTGACAATGGCCGACGGCTCGTAAAGCACGTTCGGCGAGAGGTATTCGTAGGAGAAGACCGTAGTTCCCGCGACGGCGATGCCCAGCGATCCGAGGCCGATCTTGGTAAAGAAGGCTCGGCGGTCGAACTCAGTGGGGAGTTTCTTCGTGATTGCTTGAGCTTCGTCGGGCATATTCTACCTCTTCAGCGCGCCTGCCAGGCGCGGGATCGTGCGTAACGGGCGGTCGATGGATTCCACGGAGATCAAACCGGTCGGGTCCGCGGAGACAAGGTTGTACGATTCCATGGTGATCGTGCCGGCGGGGCAGCGCATCGCGCAAAGCCCGCAGCGAATGCACCGCGATTCATCTTTCAGCATGGCCGAACCGGTGATGACGCCGAGCTCTTCTGCCTTGATGTCGTCCAGTTCTATGCCGAGCAGGTCGCGGACCCCGGCGAGCTGCTGAGTGGTTGCTTGGTCGAAGGAGATGCGGTCGAGCGAGACCAGTTCCAAGCAATTCTCGGGACAGACGTCGACGCAGCCGCCGCAGAGAATGCAGGAGGTGGCGTCCGCCTCGTTGCCTTCAAAGACTGTGTTGACCCAGCAATGCAGGCAGCGCTGCGCCTCGGCCATCGCGGTCTCTTCATCGAAGCCAATCTCGACTTCAGTAACTCCGGTGCGGCGATTGAGGGGCAGCATGGGAATCGGCAGCCGGATAAGGTCGAGCAACTCGAGCGGCATGCGATGGCGCTCAAGCACTTCGACTTCCACGATTGCATCGGAATGCTGAGTGCCGCGCAGGAACTCGTCGATGCCCACCGCCGCGCGCTTGCCATCGGCGACGCTGTCGATGATGAGGCGCGGACCGAAGACGCAGTCGCCGCCGGCAAAAACTCCGGACGCTGAAGTCATGAGCGTTTGCCGATTCACTGCGATCAGGCCGCGCGCAGAAACATCGACGCCATCGTCGGGACCAAGGAACTGGAGATTGGGCGCCTGGCCGATGGCCATGATAATCGTGTCGCACTCCAGCCGTGTTTCGCTGTTCTCGTAGAAGATGGGGCTGAAGCGGTGGTTCTCGTCGAAGACGGATTTCGTCTTGAGCACTTCAAGCGCCACTGCGCGCCCGTTCTCGCCGATGATCTGCTTGGGACCGAAGCCGGGATGGATGATGATTCCCTCTTCCTCGGCCTCTTCGATTTCTTCAAGCGCGGCGGGCATCTCCGCGCGATTCTCCAGGCACACCAGATGCACTTCCTGTGCGCCAAGCCGCAATGCGGAGAGCGAAACGTCCATCATCTCGCGCGCCGCCACTGCATCCATGCTTCCCTGCGACGGCTCGAAAGTCTCTACGCCGCCGGCGTGCTGGCGCAGCACTTCGCGGGCAGCGGAGCGGGCCACGTCCATGGCCACGTTGCCGCCGCCAATGACCAGAACTTTCTTCCCGATAGTGAACCGGTAGCCAAGATTGACATTGAGGAGAAAATCGATCCCCTTGTAGACGCCGTCAAGGTTCACGCCGGGAATGGTGAGGTCGCGGCTGCGGTGCGCGCCTACAGCGATCAACACGGCGTCGAATTCGCGGCGCAGATCGGCGATGGCAAAATCCCGGCCGGCCGCGTGATTCAGCTTCAGCGTGATGTCGCCGGTGGAGAGAATTTCGCGTACCTGCGCTTCCACCACATCGCGTGACAGACGATATTCGGGCAGGCCGAGATAGAGCATCCCGCCCGGCACCTGCGACGATTCAAAGATGGTGACCGGGTAACCCATCAGCGCCAGGTCGTGCGCGGCAGACAGTCCGACAGGTCCCGCACCCACAACCGCAATTCGAAATGGAAGACGCGGCTGTGTGCGGCCTGCGTTCACATTGATGGGGTGCCGAGACTCCGGCCCGTGACGCTCGGTCAGGAAGCGCTTGAGCGCACGGATAGCGATGGGCTTGTCGATCACTCCGCGACGGCAAGCCGTTTCGCAGGGGTGAGCGCAGACGCGGCCGCAGATGCTCGCCATGGGATTGGGCTCACGCGCCGTGCGGTAGGCCTGCTCAAACTCTCCCTCGGCAATCAGCGCAACATAACGGCCGGCGTTAGTGTGCGCAGGACACGCCACCATGCAGGGGAAGTTGGTATTCAGCCAATCCCTGTCAACTTTCTTGTCGATGAAGCGTTCGAGCATCGCGGGACCTCCCCCGCCGGAGGGAGAAACTGCGGGCAGCAAAGGTAGACTCTGCCGCCCGTGGGTTTACTTGCTGAGCGTGAAGTCAGCCGTGGTGTCTCCGGCGACCTTCACAGGATTGGATTTGCTCTTGGCGCCTTCGTTCCAGGCGGTCACGGTGTATGCGCCGTCCGGCACGTTGTCAATCTTGTAGGCGCCGGTCTTATCCGTCGTGGCAAAGTACGGCGTTGGAGAGACGATCAGATAACCGTTCATGTCTGGATGCACGTTGCAGAACAGCGGAATGATGCCGGGGGCGTCGAATTTGAACGACTGCCGCTGACCCTGAGGCCAGGTGCCAAGGTTGTGGCCCAGCTTCTTGTTGCCGCTGATGGAAGGCCAGAAGACGTTGTGTGCGACGCTGTCGCTGTTGAGAAATTCGACCGTCGTGCCCTGTTGAATGACCATAATGTGGGGCACGAACATCAGGCCCTTCTGGTCCATGGTGACGTGCTGCGAAGGCGCGGGGAAGGTCTTGCCGGCAATGGCTTCAATGTAAACGACCGACTCGCCTTTGACGCCGGAAACCTTACCGTGAACGGTGCCGGCAAAGGCCGCGGTGCTGAGTGCGGCGAATACCGAGAGTGCTGCGAGAGTAGTTGGCTTCATAAGATCTCCTGGTGAAACATCGTTAAGGGTTCCGGTTGGCCCGCCGTCGAACATTTCGTCCGTTATCAGAAAACGAAACGAGCTAGCAAATAAACGGAGTTGTTGTCGCTCGCGTCGCGCCCAGCACCGTCATAGTTGGTGCTGCCGCCGTTGAATCGGGTGTAGTCGGTGTACTGAACGGCAAGGTCGACATTCTGAAATGGCCAGTAGGAGACGTTTGCCGAGATTCCCTCATTTCTGGCGCCACCCTTGGCGCTGCCCGACACTGCGGCTTGAGGGTACAAGAGGGGATCGTGGGTGCCGTCCGTCAAGAACCATCCCATGGCTCCCGAGAGACGATTGCCAAAATGATACTCGGCGTTCACGTTGCTTGCATTGAGATGATGCGGACCGGGGTCGGCAGCGCCATTTGCAGCGCTTCCTACCAGTGCAGCGTTCTCCCGGATGTACGTGGCACGCAGGGAGAGAACATTCTTGCCGATAGTTCGGTCATATTGAATGTCCGGACCAAAGTCGGTGTAGCTGTCCTCGGCCCCGGTCACGGCCCCGGGCGTCGATTTCATATGGATGCCGTAGGCGCCCACTTCAAGGCTCGCGGTTCGTCCGGTCTGCTGAAATGCCAACCGCCAGTAGGGCGCCACGCCCTGGATGTTATAGGTGCAGCAGGTTCCGGTCGAGGGCTGGGCATCACCCACATGGTCGGAGCGGTACAGAGTTCCAGCAAAGTACACGTGCTGGTCCCACATGGTGTAGGCGCCAATTCCCGCCACATCCTCAGCCAGCTTCCCATTGATGATCGGCGCAGCCGCAGGGGTTGGAGCACCGTTCGGAGCGATGAATGGATAGCCCCATGCCGGCGTGCTGTTCCACAAGTCCTCCAGCGTCGGGTTGTTGTTCAGAGTCAGGCCGTAGTCCAGCTCTTTGCCCGATAGCTTCGTCTTGTTGGCATATCGGATATCGGTGTTGTCGATGCTGAAGTGGTCATCTTGCACGCTGTAAGTCACCTGCAGAAAACTACCCATGTGAGTGGTCCAGGCTCCGGCCAGGAAAAGCGAGATGTCCTGCGGGAATTGGAAATTCCAATTCTGTGTGCCTGGTTGGGGAACCTTGGTGCTGGTCATCGAGGTCTCGAGGAAGGCGCTCAGTGGCAGCGTCTCGAGCATATTCAGGGGTGCGCGGTGCTTGTCGGGTTCGGCGGTGATGCTCTTATTCTCAGTGCGATCAATGTAAGCCATCACCTTGAACAGCCTGCCGGCGCTGTTCAGCTCCGGCGGCGTGGTGTGGCAGCCGCTGCACGGCAGACCAGTCTGGCGAGCGTAACTCGGAAGCGCCAGGGCGTCGGGAACAACTCCCCAAACTCCGGCTACGAATGTAGCCGCGTAAAGTAACATGCGATGTCTCATGAAATCTCCCTTGACCAACCTTTGACGAAGGAACTAAGCGCGTGCAGTCTCCAGAGATCGAAAGTGGTGCCGTACGTCACAATCAGAATTCCCGATCAGGAATACAGTGTGATTTAGCTCACTCGCGCGCAGATGTGATGGCGGTCACGCCAACTCTTGTAGGTAAGAGTCAACGCTTGAGATGTATGGCAAGGCCCTAAGCAGGATGCGGGTTGAGTGGCGGCTTGACTTGGGCGGAACTAAGAATGCGGACCGTGACAGAAGGCACCACGACTCTACAGTAGCGCTCACCATTTGCGAAGTATTTTATGACTATCGATTGATCGCAACTGCTTCATTTAACGTAATTTACGCTGCTTCTGGCGCATAATGGTCAATTCATGTAAAACATTGATAATAAATGACTTATTGGTGCCGGGAGGGGGCGGATTGCAGGTCCGTATTGATTCTAAATAAGTTGTTGATTTTTATAGACGCTCAAAACTATCAAAACGCAGGAAACGCAGTTCTTGAGTACGCTACAAGTACTCGGGATTTCAGACCAAAACGGGAGTCGCGCTCGGTCGTTCTTCGATCCAGGGAAAACGGCGAATGGGCTCAGTGAGTGCTAACCCGCATTTCTCACGGGCGCATTTCTGATTGCGGTGACGATCGAAAGGAAAAGTGTTGGAAAGGCCGTCTTTTCATGGCATAACTACGTTGTCTGAGCGTAGTGATTGCCGTTGG
>Ga0182030_10004752_pt1 | contig 29013 bp, 26 predicted proteins | sample 812S3MmetaG_FD_121299 | JGI IMG/M metagenome (GOLD analysis project Ga0182030, IMG submission 121299) | Permafrost microbial communities from Stordalen Mire, Sweden - 812S3M metaG (Illumina Assembly) | ecosystem: Environmental > Terrestrial > Soil > Wetlands > Permafrost | place: Sweden...
GAGATTCGTCGTTGTGTGCTCAAATTTCTCGGCGCTGCTGACGGCGTTGCTGACGAAATGCCTTTTACAATTTACGCAAGGGGTCATCGAATTCGATCAGCAAGTCATACCGAAAAGCATCAATTTCTTGGTCGAAGTCCGTACCTCGAGCCTGGACCCTGTTCCGTTAGCAACCCCGTCAGCAACGTATCTCAGGATGTCGCCGTGACACTGATTGTGCAACTGAGTCACCGTCATTTTCATGCCGGGAGCGGGCAGTCCGTCATCAAGTTGTCGCTGAAGCATCTTCAGCTTGAGAACCACCTCGGACCGCGACTTCGCCGGAACGGTCTTTCGAACGGCCCGTCCATATATCGCGCCCGACTGTCACTACGCAGAGCCATCGCCTATCGGACGTCCGCTGATAAATTGAACCCTCGCCGTTGCCAGGGGCATTGGTGCGCGACTTCCACGCCCTGGTGTGGGACTGAAGAGGGGGAAGAAGTGGAGAGATCGATAAGACTGCAGGATCGCATGAACGGTGAAGTGCACCTCAACCTCTGGGCCAGCATCAACGATGGCGGTGACTTTTCGATAGAGGGTCAAGACCTAGGCCCAAGAGATGAAGAAGGAGATCTTGCAGAGTACGAGTGGACCACCACCGTGACGCGGGAACATGTCCCCGCGCTCATTCAACTCTTGGGCGGCACACCCGGAGACGACGTGCTGCAAATCGTCAAACGGGACTGGGTGCGAATCGAGGGGCAAGGCCTCGAACAGTTGATCCGGGAGAGCGACGTACCGTGTATGACCGAAGTACACGTCCGGTAACAATTCAGACGCGGATTATTGAGATCGCATCCGGCTTCTCTTCATATAGTGAGATTTGCCAATCGCTCGCCCGGCAAACGCTGCGTTTGAACAATCGAAGTCAATGTACAGCAGGCAATACACTCGTTGCTCCGCTTCGATTTCTTCGCCAATCCCTACTCTTCGCAAGCGTCCCGGGAAGCAGCGGTTGGTGGCTCACGGAGATACGGCGAACTCGCCCATGTCCAAAATAAAACGCGCCGTTCAAAATCCGTGTGAAAATTCACCCCAAAACGTGTGAGAACTCTCGAACGGCGGCCTTCGACTCCTCAGTCCCCTTATGACTTAAACCCAAATTCGCCAGCAGCCCAGATTCGCGTTATTTACTCGATAGTATCGGCGGACCATCTAACTGCTTCATTCACAAGGGAATTGACGTGAAACTTACGACCGTTGAAGTGCGAAATTTTCGGTCAATTCGATCTTCAACAAACAAAGACAGCCTTCGACTCGCGCTTTCCCACGGACCTAACGTTATCGTCGGACCCAACAACAGCGGCAAGACGAATCTCTTTGCCGCGATAGAGATGGGACTGACGCGCGGTGCCAACTTCGATGGAGAAATTGACCTTCCATCGTTCCTTGATGAACGCGTCTTAAGAAATGTCAAACCCTCGATTGAATTGGGTTTTCGTCTCGAAGGGCGTAAATCGAGCGAAATGACACTCCTTGGTCACGTTCAACGTCTCGCGGTCCAACGCGGTGTGCTGTTTCGGAAACAGGACGAGTTCCGTCTTCGGGTCAAATTCGAACGGCGTTCAGGTCAATGGATTCGATCTGAAGATTTCCTCTTGGGCGGTGTGTCAGACCGGGCTAGTGACGCCGAGTTACTAGCAAAGGCGTTGGACAGTTTTTGGTTCTGCCTGCGATTCATACGCGTGTCATCAGGCGGGAAGGTGGATGAAGCATCCGTATGGCGATTGGTATCTGAGGCAATGTTTGCGACATTTCCATCTGAGTATCAAGAGTTAAGCGCTGCCTTCGCCAACCTAGCGAGGCGTTTTGATACCGAACTCGCTGACCCCATGAGCGCGAAGTTAACAGAAGTGATGCAAAAGCTCTTTCCAGGTGACCTTAGAAGTGTGAGGATTTCTGTCCCACTTCTATCCATCAACGAACTTCTGGAAGGTACCTCTTTAGAGATTACGGACGAGTCATCGTCCGGACCGGATGAGAAAGGAAGCGGGGTCAAAAGCGGATACCAGCTCGCGGTCATGAACTACTTGGCGGATTCAGTTGGGCGTTCCCTGGTGCTCTTGATTGACGAGCCTGAGTCTTTCCTCCATCCGGGAGCCCAGCGGCGCGTCGTCAAGGAGTTGGAACTTCTCGCGAGTCGACAAAGCGTGACTCTGCTGTATTCAACTCACTCTCCTTATGTCGTATCTCGAAGAAGCGAAGCCAAAATTTTTCGTATCGAGAAAGTTGAAGGCCGGACACGGCTCCTAGGTTCAACGAGTGGCGCCGACAATCTCACCAGCGTCTTCGCCCCACTTTTCGATTCCATTGATATTGGCGACGTCGTGAAACTGATGGGACAACTTCGCCTCGACTCGGACGCAACGATTGTGGTCGAAGGAATGTCAGACAAGGTCTTGCTCGAAGCGGCCGTCGCGAAACTAAACATGTCGGCACTCGGGAATATCGACTTCTTTGAGGCAAATGGCGCCAGAAATGCACTGTATTGGGGCATTCTTATCAACGCTCTGCAAGCGCCACGACCCGTATTGGTCCTTCTTGATAAGGATGCTCCGCACCATGACGGCTCCGACGCTTTAGCTGAGAAGGTGTTTCGAGCTCTCAATGGCGAGATGGGAATCTCCAAATCTGCCGCTTCGAAGGACCGTAAAAGCAACGGAGTTACGCCGCATCGTGTCGGTCGCGTGATGCAGGTGTCTGAGATCGCATCGAGAATCAAGCGCCTTCAGGATCGGAAATACCTGGATATCGAAGACTTGTTCCCTCCCTACACCTACCGCCGATTCGCCTCCGCGACACTGCGACCTGAGTTGATTTCCCCTTCGGCGATCGACAGCCCAGGTGACAAACAACTATTCTCCAATTGGGTAGCCGAACAAGGTCAGAAGCGCGACTTCAAGGATATTGGGCTGCTGCTGTCAGAGATCCAGCGACGGCTGCAACTCGGAAATATGTAGCAAGGTCGGCATGTGAGCGAAATTGTTCGCCGAGCACTCGAAGATAGCCCGGACTTGCCATGCCGCAGAGCGGCGAAGATAGGCATCAGCGGCGGACTGGTTGACTACTGTGGCAGACCTCCGAACTTTCCTGGGATGAGTTCGCGTAACTCCCGCGATGACTCGGCCACTGCGTATGTAGCGACGTAGATCTCCGATGGATCGATGTCGTTACCCAGCATTCGATAGCGAAACACGATATCCGTCAGACGAGGCTCATCAACACGTTTGATCTCGATAAGTGAATCAAACCCGTTGGTATGAAGCGCGACGTTTCCAACGAGGTAGTTCGAACCGTACAACGCAATCCATGCGAACAATTCGTCGGAAATCGGACAGTCGAAACAGATCACACTACTAACCTCGATGAAGATTCGCGCATCATCGTCATCAGTATCCGCGCGATGAACGATGAACGAAAGGTCCAGAAGCGAATCCTGGACGCTCACGATGAAGTGGTTATCTTCGCTGTCCTCCGCCGCGCCGAACTCATCGGTCAGGATTCGCGTTACCTTACTTTTGATTCGTTCTAGCTCCATTGACAATCTTCCTTTTATAGATAACCGGCTCGTGCAGGACCGTCCGCTGTTGAGCCTTCCGGATTTCCAGTGAAGAATGGAACATCGTTGACTTCATACGTGCGCAATTCGTCATTGGTCACCAGATCGCTCAGTTGCGCCAATCGCGACGCTTGATTGCGTTCAATTTCCTCGATGAGGTTGCGCACAGTTCGTGCATTCCCGAAGGTGGACGCTCGTGACGCCCTTTCGAGATAGTCGCTAACTGCATCCAGCACTCCCGGGCGGAGATTGCATTCGCGGTCCGACGCGAATCGGCTGAAGATCCGCAGCGACTCCTCGACCGAGTAATTGGGGAATTCTAGAATTAACGGGATCCGTGACCGCAGGCCCTGATTGACATCGAGAAAACCGTTCATGTCCTTTGCGTAACCAGCGAAGATCGCCACGAGTTTTTCTCGGTCGTCCTCCATGCGTCGCACCAGGACCGCGACCGCTTCTTCACCGTATCCTCGGTGGTCCGAATTCTTGTCGTTGAGGGCATAAGCCTCATCAATGAAAAGAACTCCACCAAGGGCTGAATCAATCACTTTGGTCGTTTTGGCTTCAGTTTGTCCAATGTATTTGCCGACCAATCCAGATCGGTCAGTGTCAATGAACACTTCACGCGCAAGCAATCCCAATCGCTTGAGCACTTTCCCGTATTTGCGAGCCACTTCCGTCTTTCCCGTGCCAGGATTGCCAAGAAAGGCCGCGTGCATGGACTGTTTCGGTGCCTGCAATCCTCGAGCAGCCCGGATCCGTGCCATGGACAACTGATCAATCTGTCGAAGCAGGCGAACCTTGACCTCGCTAAGCCCGATGATTCCGGCGAATTCGTCGTCGAAGATGCGATGACTTTCCGGCTCGGGGAGTGGAACCTGCCCTATGACCTCACGGAGTCGGCGTCTGAGCCAGTCTCCTAGCGAAGAAACCTCAAATGGGTAGGACCGAGTTACTCCCACGAACGCTGAAACAAGTCGCGCGATGTACGACAGTGCAAGATCATTCGCCGACGTTGAATCAGCGGCTAACAATTTACGCAGTATCTCCCCAAATCGATCGCTTCGTCCTTCGAACGCGAGTGTGCCGGGCAGGCCGAGTTCAACAAGAATCAAGGAACAAATTGTCCGCAGAGTTTTTGGGTCCAATTCAATTTGTTGCAATGCGGTGAGTATGTCCGAGAGTAGAAATTCAGTGACTTGCGAATCAGTGATTCCCGCTGCGTGAGATAAAGCCGCAACATCAAGTTGTTCCGAATTGGTAATGCGGTGTCCGCCGTTGTTGTGCCTATCAGCAGAATGCTCATCACGTGGAGAGAAGGGAGATGGTGAGCCGTTGCTGGAACTAACGATTGTGCCGCAAACTTCCCAAGCGTTGTCGTATGACAAGCCCCGTAGCAATTCGAGGGCCCTTTCGGCAATCACGACTTCATTGCCACTGACTCTTTCGACATTTGTAAGGTTTGCAACCGACTGATGAAGCGAATCCGGATATCGGCGCTCAAATTCGGACGATCGCCAGTCGTGGAATGCCACCACGAGCTCATCGGCATCGATCTTCCCAGTCTCGTACCTCTTTGAAACTGCAGTGGCAAAGTCAAGGATCAAGTCGCCCAGATTGATGTCACTCATACTCAAATGATGCTAGCGAATCAACCAAATGTCGTTCGACGGGAATTGACGGTGAGTCGCCCATTCTCTAAGTCATCGTTGTACCATTGCGTCAATAGACGGCGAGATAGGAAAAAGAGGAATGAGATTTCCAGTTCCTGAAGAGGGCTATCGAGAAGCCTTGTCTCATTTCAATTCACTTGCCTTCTCGTACGAAAGGGCCAATTCGAGTTACGGTTGGTCACAGGTCGCCGATCGCTGGGTTCGAGACAACTACGTTGAGGCGAATATTGATACAGACTTCTTTGATTGGCAGCGGATCGAGCTGCCATATAGAGAGGTTGTCGCGAATTACTACGCCAAGAAGTATCCAGAACTCCCGATCTCGGCCGAACCGCGCGAATTGAAGTACTTCTTCTCGGCCAGCGAATTCAGCACCAGCGCGGGCTCTGAGTTCAGTCGTGATGGCAAAGACGAGAAGGAAATCTATGCCTTTAATCTCGGTGCTTGGCCAGCCTTTCGTAATTGCCTAATTGAACAAGATCCAGATGAGGCAGCTCACCTGGCCACCGTGATTTCGGAGCAAACTACGAATGATTGGCGACCCGTCGGCAGGCGAGACATCAAGGACCCGCTGCTATTTCTGAAGAGATTGCAGGCTGGCGTCGCCGTCCGAGAAAATGTTCGTTTTACGCTTTATCGGCTGCAAAGTTGATCAGTTTGCAAGACTCGTTGTTCGTGGGAGTCAATCTCACGCCGTCATCCAGAAGACGCCCGTAGGACTAGTCTTCGCGCTGAAGCGGACCAACGCCGAAGTGCAGTCAATTCGGGGTGTTCACTTCAGTCCAATATGAGTTGCGTGTCACTTGACTTCGAAGACGGGGATGAAACAACCTCAATCTCACAAAAGTGCCGGCGCTATCGAAACGGTGCCGGTGTCACACCCCCTGCCTAGAACTGTTGACCGATGGACGATCTCGATTCCCTCTTCACGACGCTCCCGTGCGCAACGCAGGTATTGGGCACAACGCCCATATATCTGGGTTCATCTGACAACCACAATCGAACGGACTTCATTACGGACGCCGGCTTCCTAGACGCCTTTTACCGCGGCGAATTCATCTACTGCGTTCGCGACTACTTCCACTACCGGGCCGAAACTCGGTACAACGTCAACTCAATCTCATTCTTCCATCCCCCCTTCGAGGTCATCCGCGCGGTCGAGTCAACGCACCATCTGGAACTTCTCGTCAAGGGACTCGATTGGTGGTCCGCCATATCCATTAGAAAGAGCTCGGTCATTGTGGAATTCGGAGTTCCATCATTTGAGAAAGGACGCGAGCTAGCTCTCCGATTCAACAAGGGTCTGGCTCGAGGTTGCGAACCAGAAGCAATCGTCTCGTTCCAGATCTGGACGGGGGCCGATGAACTGCCTTCCATTAAGTCCTTTGGTGACGTGTCCTGGGAGAAGATTCGAGTGAACTACCCCGTCTCCACGCGCGCGAGCCTCGACGTCCTCAGTGGATTGTCGAGAACGAAGTCATCGACAGATGGGCGTATCATCTTGTTCCACGGCCCTCCAGGTACAGGAAAGACGTACGCCATTCGCGCGTTACTCACGTTGTGGAAGGCCTGGGCATCAGCGGCGCTGATCCTCGATCCTGAGGTCATGCTGGCCACGCCTGCGTATCCAATGAAGATCATGGAGCGCGACATCACGAAGTCGACGCGCCTGCTTGTGATTGAGGACGCTGACGAGATCGTCGAGAAGAGCGGTAACCGAGGCAGCGGCCTGAGTCGACTCCTCAACCTCACCGACGGCCTTAATGGGGCCACTCAGGACTTAGTCGTTCTGCTCACTACGAACTCCCACCCGGGAGCTCTCGACACTGCTCTCACCCGACCCGGACGGTGCCTGGCCACAGTTGCATTCGACAGATTTCCGACGCTCGAGGCCAACGAACGGCTTGGGACCTTCGGTCCGACCGAGAATTCGATGACCTTGGCCGGGATCTATCAGCAACTCGGTGAGACGACATTGCTTGCCAGCGAGCGGCCTGTAATGACCGGTCAGTACCTCTAGTTGAGGCACGAAGGAAAGACAATGATGCTCTTTGAACTGCCCAAGGGCTTCGTTCGATTCTCATTGGTCATTACCGCAACTGTTGCGGCGAGTTGGTGGGTGGACTTCGAGCTCGTCCCTGTAAAGCCTTCTGCCACAAGCTTCTTGCCGCTCTACTTACTCATCATGATGGCGCGAGTGGTTCTTGGTCTCGCCATTTGCGGGGCGAGCGCCGGCATCGGTATGGGAAGCGTCGCCATGAGCATGGCGTGTTTCCGACATCTCAGTCGAATCCGCTCTCCTCACCTCTGGGTTCGTCACTCGAGGAGTTTTGTCTCCGTGATCGTCGCCTTAATGGTGCTCGTCGTCACGTACGGAATTGGGTATGTCTGCATTGGCGCCACCGGTTTCATTGCTGACTTCGTGATGTTTGTCGGGTTACAATCCAGCGAGTTTCTTTTTGTCAGCCGCATTCTGCGTTGGCGTGCCAGAGAAACGATTCCGTTGTAAATGGACGCGGTTCAACCCATTTCCACTAAGCAATCAAAGCCTCAATCTGGACTCGAACGCTGATGGGTTTCTTCAAACCTGCGCAGTCTATTTCTTACAACTGCCAAGCAATCATGTCGATGAGGCGAACGTCACTGAGGTTCCTCGCAGCCCATACCTGAGCCCGAGCGCCAGCGAGCATTATGTCATTGTTGCACGGGCGTGTTACCACTTGGTCGCGAATCATCTTGAAATTGTCCATGGATATCTCAGCCATGTCGCGGCGAAGGGGCTCCCACAAGAAGCCGTCGTTGTACTCGTTGCTACACCTGCCAACGTCGCGCTTCTCCACAACGTCACGACAAATTCGCTTCGCCTCGTCCCGGAAATCACCGTTGAAATAGAGCCTGAATAGTTTGTCATCGAAGATGGGAATGAGGTCCGGAAGAACTTGGTGGAGAACCTTATTGATTTGTGTGCCACCGACGTTGAACTCCTTGTGACCTAACACTTGCAGCGGTTGGAAGTTGTACCAGATCGCACAGACGTTTTCGTACGCTCCACGGCACCCGCTCGGGTCGCAGGTTACAAAAGTCTGGTCAGTTGAAACGAGGTCCCAATTGCATGCTTCTTCCCTAGGCCGATACCAGTCGGGAAGTTGGCTGTGAGCAAGGCGACCCTTCAACTTATTGGCCGAAGTGATGGTGCCTTCAGTAATGCGGTGCGGCGAAGAGCCATCGCCGAAGGCCTGACGTCGTAAAAATGCGCCATAGTCATAGTCTTGAATCCGCTGTGACGTCCGCTTCACCCGGCCTTCGAGATAGGCGATGATTTCGTCGGCGGCATCGGGAATAATCCTGCCAGCGAGTGTAATGGTCACAGGAGTGAAATCGATGGCGGAGGTCACGACCACACCCTACAAGTGGGACCATTGCCGATTCAATCGACAGCAGACCCCCGTTCCCTAAGCAGTCCCAACAGTCATCGACCTAATGCCGCCAGTCGATTTAGATATTGATTCTGAAAACTCATCGCCACAACTTCCATTGACAGGAACTGTGACATATTTGACGCTGATTTGCGGTTCGCCCAGACGTAGCCATATCCACCAGCGACAATGAGAGAATGACCCCAGGCGCTGGCGATAGTATTCAGTCTCGCGTCGGGCGAATTGTTACAAGCTTCGATATGCCTTCCATCTGCCGACAGTCATCCATTTTCAGTTCAATTGCTGAAACATTCATGCGCTGGAATACGTCCGATGACAGCAGTCCCTTCATCAATTTGTTCATCTCCGCCAGTGTTACTCTTACCTCACGAGAATTGAGGAGCGCTCTGCGATGAAGCACCGACTGCGAAGTCCCGTGGTTGCTTCGCTCCTTATTGCGGCAGCCACGGGTATCTGTACCGTTCCGGCGAGCGCTGTAATCGGCGGAGTAACTCCTAGCCCCACACCATCGTGGAATGTCCGCATCCAATTTATTACTAACCACTTTTGTAGCGGCACTTTGATCGCTTCGTCTTGGGTACTCACTGCCTCTCATTGTGTTCGAATTGGAGAGTATGGAAGTGTTCGACCGGCGAGCGCATTCACATTGATCATCGGGAAACAGGCACCCAATTCATCGAGCGGCGAAGATCGTACCGTCAATCGGGTTGTAACCCTTGATATGACGAACCGACCGAACGTGATCAATGACTTCGCGCTTCTACATTTGAGTACGCCAGTGCCGTCAAACATTTCTCCCCTTCCCTTGGCGTTTTCCACCACTTTCGACCAACCGGGTACGAATGTGCAGATATTTGGCTGGGGACAAAGCAGTAATTCGAATATCACGACGGGAAAGTTGCTCAAAGAAACACGTCCCGGCGCTTGGCAGGTCGCGTCGTCGTGTGTCGCCGGCCCTTCAGATCTTTGCCTAAATGACAGGGATGGCGGAGCGTCTGAGCCTTCCGGCGGCGATTCCGGTTCCCCCATTGTTGTTTCTATTGATGGAGGCTTGGTCGATATTGGTGCCTTCAGCGGATTCACCATCGTCGGTGGCAAACGAAAAGACACTCCATTCGGTTCGTCAGCGATTGCGCATCTAGCTTGGATTAGGAGCACGGCTGGGCTTCCAATAGTAGGTGCGAACACAATTCTTCGGGATCCCACAACCGGCTTAGCCTGGCTTGTTGAGTCCGATGGATTCAGGCATTGGATACCGAATGGCGCCACTCAAACCTGTCTTCAGGGTAAGGGCGCATCAGTGGAAAACATGACTCTTACCTCCCTAGAGTCAATTCCAGAGAATTATTCGGTCAATGCAGCCTGCACCCCTGCGTCGACCGCCGTTCAGATTTCAACTGGAGGCGCACACGCGTGTGTCGTTACTGTTAGCCAAAATGTTGACTGCTGGGGCGACAACCGCTCTGGTGATCTCGGCAACGGCTCAACGACGGACTCTTACGTTCCCACAGAAGTTCCCGGGTTGATTGGCGTCACGCAAATCTCGGCCGGTGTGGTTTCCACATGTGCCGTCGCATCTGGCAACGTTGAATGTTGGGGAGATAATTCTCTAGGAGAACTCGGAAACGGCTCCACGATAGATTCGCTTGTCCCCGAGATAGTCCCCAATCTCAGTAACGCAACACAGGTCGCCGTCAGTGACTTTCACGCATGTGCGCTATCCGGTGGCGGCACCGTTGAGTGTTGGGGTGAGAATAACTATGGTCAGCTTGGCAATAACTCAACAACAAATTCACCTGTTCCTGTTGCCGTGAGCGGACTGACTGGTGTTGTGCAAGTTTCAGTAGGCGCCTATGACTCTTGCGCCCTGTTAAACAATGGCACGGTTGACTGCTGGGGAGACAACAATGAGGGAGAGTTGGGTAATGGCAATTCAACTTCATCCTTGACTCCTCAAGTTGTTCCGAACCTTTCCGGAGTGGTGCAAATCGCCAGCGGAGGGGAAGGCGATTGTGCGGTGCTGCAAGTCGGCACAGTTGAATGCTGGGGTCAATCCGGTGTAGCTTCCACGCCGGAACCAATCCAAGCTTTGTCTGGCGTGACTCAAACCGCAATTTCCGACGATGGCAGCGGATTCGCCTGCGCAGACCTAGCCAATCGTTCAGTTGTGTGTTGGGGAGCGAACAATCTCGGCCAATTAGGCGACGGCACGACTGTCACGTCGGGCACTCCAGAAACCGTATCCAACCTGAACTCGGCGACGAACGTTTCGACGGGCGATGAGTTTGCGTGCGCTCTCCTTACCGGCGGATCAGTTGACTGCTGGGGAGACAATGTGGTCGGCGAACTTGGTAATGACAGCACCACGCAGTCATCCATCCCGGTAGTTGTTAAGGGACTTTAGATGACTCCGAGTACGTCACGGATGCAAATTCGGATCATCCATCATTGACAATTTTCACGGGAGACCGAATGTCGGGCAAGAGGAAACTGATCCCCAGAAAAACGATTCCGATTGTTATGCCCATCGTTCTCATCACTTCGGCGATGTTGACATTTGCTGCGCCCTCCTCAGCATCGACGTCCGCGGTTGACGAGTTCACTGTTCCGCTTGCGATCGCATCGAGTGGCGGTGACCTTTGGATTGTGAACTCGGGCGGACCAACGATTGAGGGTTCGTTGACTGAGCTCAGCGCTTCTAGCGGATCGCTGATCCAAGTCGTGAATGCCGTCAGTGACAACTTCTTTGAGCCGACCGCCGTCGCCATCAGCGATGGCGATATTTGGGTGGCCAACGAAGGTTGGGGTCAAGGAGGCTCTGTCACCGAACTCAGTGCAGCGAACGGGTCACTCATCCAAGTCGTCAGTGCCGGCACGGATGATCTAACGAACCCCGATGCAATCGCCGTAAGTAACGGCGTCGTGTGGGTCGTCAACGGAGACCCCAACAAGGGGACGGGTTCAGTTACTGAGCTCGACGCTTCAGATGGTTCGCTGATACGCGTCATCAATGACCAGTCATATGATTTCTCTGGCTCCGTCGCGGTCGCTGTGACGAATGACGATGTTTGGGTGGTGAACAAGACCGGCGGAAGTTATGGGGGCGGCACCGTGACTGAACTCAATGCGTCGGATGGCTCACTTGTGCGTGTTCTGAACACGGCTGCATTTCAGCTCAATGCACCTAGTTCAATTGCCGCTGACAACAGCGACCTCTTCGTCACAAATGATTCTGGATGTGACGGCGGCTCCGTCACCGAGATTAATTCAACGACTGGTGGGTTGGTGCGAGTCATCAAAGCGGTCGCCGACGGTCTCAGTCAACCGGACGCAATCTCTGTGGAAGGTAACGATGTATGGGTTACAAACAACCATTTCTGCTCAAGTATCTTCTCAGTCACAGAACTTACGGCTTCGAAAGGAGCGTTGGTCAGAGTCATCAAGGACCGGGGCGCCGACTTCTACGATCCCGAAGCAATACTGGCTTTCAACGGCAATGTTTGGGTTGTCAACGGAACTCCTCCGTGCGGCATTCTTTTTACTTGTGATACTGCGGGCGGATCCGTCAGTGAGCTGAGAGCCTCAACAGGCTCTTTGATTCGAATACTGAGTGATACCGGTGACGAATTTGATGGACCTGATGCCATCGCGACGACTAATGGCAACATTTGGGTCGTCAACGGAGGAGCCGGTGGCAACGCGGTCACGGAACTCAAGACATCAAACGGATTACTGATCCGGACAATCAATTCTCCCCGCGATCACTTCGCTCATCCCAGCCAAGCGACGCAGTCCGGACAGTCCAACGCCATTGCCACCAGTGGCAACGATGTCTGGGTCGTCAACAGCTCGTCGGTCAACAGTTCCGTGACAGAACTCAACGCTTCAACTGGCAGATTGATTCGCGTCATCGACGCAACGCGAGACGGTCTGTTCAACCCGACGGCCATTGCTGTAGGTGGCGGACACGTGTGGATTGCGAATTATGGCAACGGCATTAGTGGCTCGGTCACCGAACTGAATGGGAGGACCGGGGCCTTGGTCCGCGTCATTGATACGAAAGTCGGGAGGTTCAATAGTCCGGTAGCCATTTCCGTTGGTGACGGCCATGTGTGGGTTATTAGCACGAACGCCGCCATCGGCGGAGAAGACATTTCGGAACTGAACGAGTCGACCGGAACACTTGTTCGACTCATTACAAATAAGGCCAACGACTTCAGCAGTGCTGATGCGATCGTAGTGAGCGGCAGTGACGTGTGGGTTTCGGACGCCGATGGGCCCAATGGGGCTTTGGTCGAACTCAATGCGACGAATGGGTCACTGATGAAGTTCATCTACTCCGTCGGCGACGGACTTGACAATCCGGTTGCACTGGCTCTCACCAACGGCGACCTATGGATTGTTAACAACGGAAACGGAACTGTGAACGGTTCGGTTGCTGAATACAACGCCAACACGGGAATGTTAATGCAAGTGATCAGCTCAACAGCAGGTGATTTTGAAGCGCCGGTGTCGATTGCAGTAAGTGGCGCGAATCTCTGGATTGCAAATACAGGAAATACCGTCTCTGAATTGAGTGCCTCTAACGGCTCTCTGATTGCGAACGTATAGATCAACGCATCAATAGTGAGCAGTCCTGTAGGTAATGTCGAAGCTGCGAGAATGGCCTGTAGCTCGTTTGAGTAAGTGTGTGAGCGGTGTTTCTTACTAATTCATGTAGTCCTTGAAAGCTCTTGATTCAAATACCATTACTTCGAGGATTCTGCGATCTTCGTGATGAAACCTTTACCTGAAGTACCGCCTTGAAAATTCGACACCCACGCGTCAGTGCCGTCCACGCATATCTCGAAAGGTCCGCTGTTTAGATTGAACGAAGTATTATTGCCCAGGATGTCGCTTTGCAGGACTTTGCCTGACACCGAGTCCAGTTCGTAGACGTTGTTGCCGTTGTCAACCCAGACGCCCGTGCCATTCACTGCGACGGAGTACCCACAACCTGGCAACGGGCCATTGATTTTCGTCGCACCATCCGAGGATGCATTTATAGCGATCAGGATCGGCAACGGTTGAGTATCGGCCCCAGGAATCGCGCCTTGGCCGCAACCGACGAACCAGGCGCCGCTGGTGTTCGAAGCAATTTCATTGGGGTTATAGACAGACGAGCCAGGAAAGGTAGTAACCGCGCCGCTCGCAATGTCAATTTTCGAAACTAACCCGTCGTCAGGTCCGTTCGATTGGCCAGAACCATTGGCAACCCATGCATCGACCCCGTTCGACGAAATCGCGTATGGCTGTTCAAACGACGGATTGTCAATCTGAGTGATCGCTCCCGTGGAGATTTCAATCATTGAAACGGAGCCTGAATCTGGTGGCGTAGTATTCAAATTTCCAGCATTGGCCACCCAGACGTCAGTGCCGTCAGAAGAAATGCCCAATGGATAGTCAAAAGAAGTGTCGTTGATCTGAGTGACCACTCCGGTGGCGATATCAATCTCTGAGACGGACCCGCTGCCGTATTGGCCACCGCCTTCGTTGGTGACCCATAGGTGTGCACTGTCCATTGAAATGTCTGCAGGGTTGTCAAATGAAGGGTCGTTGATCTGAGTGACCACTCCGGTGGCGATATCAATCTCCGAGAGGGATCCTTTTCCATATTGGCCGCCCTGAGTGTTGATGACCCACACATCGGTACCGTTGGACACGATCCCGCCCGGCTGATCAAATGACGGGTCGTTTATCTCAGTGATGCTTGAAGATTCAGGCAAACCCTTCGGCTTCACAGGATTTGAAACCAGCGACTTTGGTCCAGTCCCTACTCGGTTCGTGGCCGTCACAGTAAATGTGTAGGAAACTCCGTTCTTGAGCCCCGAAAAAACACAGTTCGTCAGCGTCGTGTAGAAGCTCTTATTCGACGGGTGCGCCGTCACGACATATTTATTGATGACCCCGCCGGTCGTTACTGGCTTTGTCCAACGGACGGACGCCAACGTGTCGCCACCCACTGCGTGCACTGAACGGGGAGCCGATGGCTTTGTCGCTGCCGCGACTGCGCTGCGCGGTAACGCGACGACGAAACACGTTGCCAGAAGCATGGCTCCTACGATTGCCAGTCTTAAGGAATATTGACGGGCATTAAAGATAAAGGCGCCACGCGTCATCATGCGATCCTTTCGTCGAAAGTCACGGGCACCACTTCCTACTTAAGAAATGAAATCTCTGTCCCGCAATCTAGTCGGCAAGTAGCCGTGCCCACCCCCATTGCCTGACCGGGCGTGTTGAAGCGTCAAAGGTTTGCCCCAGTATCAAGCGCGGCGCCGATAATTCCGAATGAGCCCTAGCACTCACCATAGTTAAATTATCGTGGCAACGAACGTGGGCCATAGATCGCGAGGCACGTACTGTGAGACTGAAGTCGCTCCACTTAAATCAATTTGGCCTTTTCCGGGATCAAGAGATGGAACTTGCACCATTGACCATTCTGTTCGGAGCCAACGGGGCTGGTAAATCAACAATTCTCGATGCAATTGAGAACGCTCTCATACCATCCGCCAACCGCAAAATTGTCGGAGGGGCGGGAGGTCCCAATAACCGTTCAGCCGTGGTGTATGCGACTTTAGATGAATGGGACACTCCAGGATCTTCTGATGAAAATATTATGCGCCGCGTACTTTGTCTGGACTTGGGTTATATCGAACCAGCCGACGCGGTCGAACAGGGATTCTTGGACCTGGATGAGGTTTCTCCTCCACTTGCAAGCTTGCTGCTTGAAAAATCCAGCAAGATGCTTGAATCGGGACGAATTGGAACACCGGAGAATCGGATCCAAATTGCACTTCATCTCTTCGAACATTCGGTCTTGGCTTTCGGGGGACTGCAGGGAGGTTCTGAAGCGAATTGGGGCCTCGTTTGCCGGACGCCGCTCGATGAGAGTGCTATACCCACGGATGCTTTCGACTATCTAGGTGACTATGACTTTGACGGGGATTTGTTGTCCGACGAAATTCTCACCGCCATATACGACCTCACGGATGGCAGAGATGCCATCGTGATCGAAGTCAACGATGAACCAGACGGAACTCTGGCGAATCAGAAAAGTGAACTCAGAACGACCCGAACAGATTTGTCGAACGGGATTCGACCCCTACCGATGAGGCTCGACTTCGAACCCGCAACGCTTGACCTCGAATTAGAGTCATTCATTGACCAAATTGCTTCGCGGCTGAGTTTCAATGATCCTCCCCGATACGAAGTGCCTTGGCTCGTTCCAGACAGTTCTAAAGGTGACAGGGGTAGTCCGGCTTCTGAACACTCAGTGAAATCGATTAATCACGTATTCAATGAATCTTCAAATGTATCGGACACTTTAGGCGTTTCTAGAAACGAGACCAACGATCATCATGAGATTCAAACTTTCGCGCTCTCTTCTCTTATAAGGAATGCTGTCGAGAGAATTGCAACTCACGCAAACTCGATTGCTCCCAGATTTCTGTTGCTGGACTCTCAGATTGACATTGAAATTATTAGTCCGGCCGAATGGAAACCGAATGTGCCGCGAATTCGCGCAACGATGAATGAGGGCGGGAAGAAGTTTCCCCTTGCTTATGTAGGATCGGGTATAGCCCGCTGGGCTTCGTATTCGATTCGTCTCGCTTGTCAGGAATTGCTTGCCGGAGCAATCGTTGGTGATCCGAATCCTGACGTATCAGTCACACATGACGAAATTCGTTATGTAGGCGATACGGCCATTTTAGAGTTCCCCGAGCGTATTTCTTATGACGGGGCAACGCCATATCAAGTCATCGCTGCGCTTGAAATATTGCCAGACAAACTTGAAGTGGTCCTTTTGCTTGACGAGCCGGAGGCTCATCTCCATCCGCGTGCGGTTGCCTCAATAGGAGAATGGCTGCACGATATCGCCCCTCGCGTGGCGTCCGTTGTGGTTGCAACCCATCACCCTGCGCTCTTCAATTTGCGAGGCATCGGCGTGCAAAAGCACGTCATCCTGCGAAGTCAAGGAACGTCAGTCGTCGAACCGTGGAATCCTGCATCCGAGGAGCTTGTTGACCAGTTGGCGCATCAGATTGGATTGACCGCTGGGGACCTCTTCATGATGAGTCGGTTCGTCCTATTCGTGGAAGGTCCGCACGACTTGGCGATTCTTGAGGAGTTCTTCGGAGACTCGTTGAGGGCGGGCATGATTCGACTCGTTCCCTTGCACGGAGCAAAACACATTGAGCAACTTGCCGCGTCGGAGATCGTGTGGCAAATGGGAATACCAATTGGCGTATTGACGGATGGAACCAATATCCAACGGGTAATGCGTGGAGAACGATCGAATCACATAGAGAAAATGGTCGATCGGATGCTTCGCGAATGCAAAGCTGAACATCGCGATGTGGCTGCGTATGGGCTGGACCTGGACGACATACTTTTCTATTTAGACAATGAAATCACCGCGACTTTTGCGAGTGCAGCGTTTCCTGGATGGAGTGAGGCTCTGACGATTTGGAAACAAAGGGATCAACCCTCGAATGACACTGGAAATGGAACGAAATTCAAACAATGGATTACCGAGACTTACGGGCTCCCCCTGGACAGGGATTCGGTGCGGGACATTGCCAGGGCGTGCAAGGCAGCCGGGATTATCTCGGAAGAATTGTCTGAAAAGGTTTCGGAGATTGTGGCAAAAAACAATCTGAGTTGAAGCCATTTGGGTCTCCAACTCAGGCCCGTCCGCTACTCAACTCGGAGGAATGCCAATCCTCGAGGTGATCGCAGCGGTGAGTACCGATTGAAGAACGGGACCGACAAAGTTCCATGCCTGCGGTGCGATTTTCTTAATACGTTGGGCGGCAGCGACTCTCGCTTTCTCCGGCTCGTCCGGCGACTGGAGAATACGCCATTGCTCTATTACCTCATTCTGCTGCTCGAGTGTGAGATCGTCTCTCTTGGGCAATACAGTTTGCACGAACTTAGCTACTTGAGCCTTGCTGACCCAGGGGTAGGGCAACCCGCACCCTGGACAAAACTTGTCAAGAGTGAATCCGAGCGAAGTAAGCCCAAGGTAAGCACCATCAATCGAACCGCCACAAGTCTGACAGCTCACTATGACAGGTGAACCGCACGTTCGACAAAATTCGTCAACAGTCTTATACACCTGATCGTGCAAATCAGAGTGAGCAATATGCCCTTCCAAGCACACGGCCGCGAAATAGCGCTCGCTCATGGTATTACCCCCGAACCCTGAACTTTACTGTGTCCCGCTCCGCGACCCAGATCGAAGAGATTCGTCACAGTTGGATGAGACAATGCGGAAGTGGAAATCGAAGAAGTATGCAACCGCACGTGGCAGTTATCAGAGCGCGGCGGGAACTTGACGATGAGTTTCTGTGAATGTGCCAGCCCAGCACGGGGAAGTCACATTTACTCGCTCAAGTACTTGCAAGCTTCAATCGGTGCTGGTAAGTGGTTGGATGACGACGTTGATTTCTTATCTGAATCGGTGAAAGGGCTGTTGGGAATAGCAGGCGCTCAACTCCTAGGAATGGGTCGGCTCGTTTCACACGGTGAGCCAGTTCAATTGCACCCATTGGTCACTTTGCTTCGTGGGGTAGCTGAAGCATGCGGCACGATATCGTGGCTCGTTTCTCCGTGGCTAGATGCAAGGGAGGATGAAGAGGAATCCGAAGATCCGGCCGACTGGTGGAACAGTAGTCAACCCGTACTTGCGAGAATCGAGTTGTTGGAACTCGAAGCGAGAATGAGCAGAGTCCACCGACTTAGGGCAGCCTTTACGGACGATCAGCCAAGCCTCACGAATGCGGAAGCATTGCTTGAAGACCTGAGACAGAAGCTGGTGGCGCGGCACGGAAGCGACAACGCGACCGTTCGTGGCAGCCGCAAGGACTTGAAGATTGAGGGTGAATCAATGCCCGCCTATACGGAATTGGTAACGATGGCTACTGAATTCTCCCATGGAGCGAAGTATCGGGGCACTGGTATGAACCCGTATCCAATGCTGTCGGGATTCGCGCACGCAAATGTTGAAATCTTATTCAGCCAGCCTCCGACTTATAGGCGGCCTGGAATGTCGGGACTCTACTCTGCCCAAGTGGGCGAAGTGCGTGACTTAATGGCCCTGGGTTGTCGGCTTGTCGAAACGCACTATGAAATTACGGCAAAGTGTCTGGGCACAATGCAAAGTGAGTTGACTTCGTGGACTGAAGCAATCCGAGATTTCATCGAAGCCACAGTCGATCTGGAATAGCCATTAACTAAGACGCGCGTCACCCGCCAACGCATCGGACCGCTGTCAATTTCAATTGGCGCGCGCGTTAAGGCTCTCCAAAAGACCCGGACCGAAATACTTGCCTATTCTCCGCAATTCCCCGTCACAACATTGATGCCCGTCACGGTGAAATTCTGCGTTCGAGTAGTCGGCGCTAGGGTCAGAGAAACGCTGTCAGTGAAACCGGTACCGGACAGCGTTTCATAGCCGTCCTTTGTCTCGTACGAGAGACTCTTCGGAGGCGTAACGACATCACCCACGGTAATGCCACCATTGGTCTCAAGCAGTGGTGTCATCTTCGTTCCAGCCGGTGGCACTGAACTGACTTGCTCAGCGAAGTAGATCCCCGAGGAATACCATCCCTTGTAATCGTAAACAAAACCCCCAAAGCCGCCGTTGACAAAGAAGACGGCCAAGTCATGCCACTGTGCAACGGTCACTGGTTGACTACCATCGCAGATTGTTGAATTGAACACGTGAGATGAACCGATGACTGCGTCGAGTTGGGTCACCAATTGGTCCTCTGATTTGGACGAAGATGGCATCTCCCTTTTCGAGATGGACGCCGTCGATCGACAATTCTCGCGTATTCAGGATCACGTTCTGCTGCTTTGTTCGGCTTAGGTTCAAGCCGACCGCTAATCCGGCTAGCAAGATAACAACTGCTAAGACCGAGAAAACTATCCATCTTTTCGTCTTGGCTCGGTGTGTCTCAATCTTCGTCAGGGCTTCAGTGAATCCTACTGACTCGTCGGAAGACACTTTCGGGAACTTAATTGAACCTACAAGGGCGACGAAAGTACCGACAACGCTGATCCAATAACCAATGCCAATAGAACCAACCGTGAATTTCGTCCCGCCTTGATTGGCGAAATCGATCAGTGGCTTGAATATGAGAATGAGAAGCAGGAGCAGAATAACTTCAATTACAATCGCAGTTCGTTTAGAACCGTAACGTCGCGCTCTTCCACCAAGCATGGCCCATCCGACACTCGCAATGAGCAAGCCCAATATGAGTAGAAGCGGACCCGTGCCATCGTCGGAAAGCCCGCTTCCTAATTGCCACGCTGAACGGTTGATTGATCCCAAAATTGTTGCGGTTGATACCCAAGGCATCAGACTGCCAGCGGCAACGATTACCCCGCCGGCCATGACTAGCCATGCCACCCCGGTGTCTAAGACTTGCTCTCGCAGACCAAGCGTGGGGGACTTCGCACGTAATTTTCCCTGGGTCTTGACATTCTCCAAATCTGGTTGCATTGCGGCGCCGCAATGCATGCAGAAACTTGCGTTTTCCGGAATGCTTTCACCGCAACTGGAGCAAAACATTGCAACCCTCTCAACGCCAGAATTGACGGTTTAACTTGAACCTACACGTGACGCGGAAAACCAAACCGATGACCTCAACGACCCGCCTTCTTGCGGGTTCTGCTCTTTGGGCCGACGTCAAGGCTCTCGGACTGGCGTCTAAATGCGTCGTGGCAAAACAGGGATAGTCAAGCGTTACCTACCGACAACATTTCTATAGATTTCTGAAGGATCACTCGCTGTTGAGTTTTCTGTCGCTCGACGCGTCAGAAATAGTCGAGACAACGCAATTGAAATGAACGCGACAATGACAATCCAATTTGATGCTGACTGAACGGACACTAGTCTTTCGCAGGACTGAGATATCGGGCGTATTGCTCCGGCACCGAGAGTTGTGAAGTTGGTGACTGTGTAGTAGATCGAGTCCGTATGTGTGAGCCGAACAGTGAAGCAAGCATTCGTTGTCGCCGAGACACGCCAGTCTGCTTGGGCCCAAATTGCTAACCACACCGCAAGGACAATGAATAGGCCCGCCGTCAATGTCATGTTTGCAACGTGCCGCTTCCGAATGAGGCCCGCTCCAGGTGCGCGAGACTCGTGCAGTAAAAAAGCGAAGAAAAAGACGCATGCAATTGCATCTGACCATATTGAAAACAGACTTTGGATGCCATTGACGCCCAGACTTGCCCATATCCAACTCTGAATGGCAACGGCACCGCCGCCAACGATGATTGCCGTGTCGATCCTGTGTGAGCGAGCTACGGAGAGCAAGTCGCTTGCCAGAAACGCTGGAAAGAACAATATGACAATCGCGTGCTCCCAACCTTGAACGCTGTACGTGTTCAATCGTCTGAGATTTCGATCGTGTAATTTAAGTTGCAATTGATACGACAATTCGTTCAATGTGGCCCAACGATGAGATTCTCTCTCGGCGCGTGCTGCCTTGTCATGAATTGTTTCGCAGCGCCGTTCAAAGCGAGCTACACGCTTACTCCAACGTCGCTCTCGGCGAGTCAGAATGAAGATCAGCAGTTTGGACGAGATTCCTAACGTCCATCCGTCCTTTTCGCCTTCTTCCGACCTTGAATTGCCACTGGTCACTGGGTAGTCCGATCCGGTCTCGGGTGCGCTCTCTGTATGTTCCCCGACAATTCGTTCCTCTTCTCAACCACAAACCGAGTCATTTCAATTCGTTCCCAGGATTCCAAAAGACTGTTGGCGATTCCCTCGCTGTGCAACGATCTGTAGTTCCCCCGCCTGAGCAGGGAAAGTCGTCGCCCCCCTCCGCACATAGAACTCGTCTTTTTCGGCCTCGACCGTTAGCGCGTGAATAGTGCCGACGCTGGATTCAACTTCTAAGACGATCAGGACCTTGTTATCGAGTTCGTAAAGAATCGGTCGACACATCGGCATTGGAGAAGTCGAGGCGCGCAACTTGTTCATGAATCCGTCTACGGTTTCCTGGTTTGCTCCCTCAATGCCACAGACCGTGCCATCATCCTCGACGCCGTACAGCATCGTGCCTCCATTTGAATTGGCGAAAGCCACAATGGTCTTCAGCGAAGTACGGCGCTCCTTTGCAGCATTACCTGGCAGTTTTGCCTTGAACTCCACGTGCTCGTTCTCGCCTTGGGCAATTAGTGCCGCGACTTCCGCCGTCGGCTCAGTGGGTCGCTCGTCGTAAATGTCTTCACCTCGATAGGCTCCGTATCCACCGAGTGAGCGATAGTCGAGCCATTCAGAATCTGTACGAAGCCAGAGCCAGGCGTCTGGCGGGAGGCCATTCGGGATCGGAACGTGTACTTTCCCTTCGCCGGCCACCTCAGTAAGAGATCGATTCGAAGTCGCCATAAGTTCGAGAGATGCATCACCCAATTCAATTCCTCCGATGTCGACCTCGAGGTGCGTGGGCGCGATCTTGACCGATTTAATGCGGCCTCGTTCGTCACAAATGCGTATTACGAATTGTCCAAACGAGGGATTGCTCGATCCTGTCAGTACGTACCGATCAAAGAAGAAGGCGTCGAACGCTGCACTGAAAGTAGTAAATGTCGGAGAATGCGGTCCAACCAAAAAGCCGCTCGGCTGTTGGAATGATTGCGGCGGCTGAATGAGAGAAAGAGAGTATCCCGTGGAAGGAAACGGAAGCTGCGGATTATCATGCTGAGCTCGAGTCGGCTTGTGCTCAAAATTGCAGTATGGGCTGAGCGTGAACTCAAGACTGGTTGACGCCAAATGGACCTTCTGGGCTGCGCCTTCATTCAGAAAATTGCACACGGTATAAAGCGGGAGAATACCTGAAACAAAGACACACTCTTCGTACTTCCAGACGCGCTCAGGCATTGAATCGCATTCGGGGCCGATGACGATCTCAGCGCGCCAGAGAGGCGCTCGGGAATTGTCCGAGTGGCCTGCAACTGCGACAAAGGAAGCCACTCCGGTTCGACGAGCTATCAGTTCACGAAGATCGTCAAGTTCAATCTGTCCGTAATCCATGAGCGTCCACTCTAAATAGGAGGTGTCACATCGACGATCGACGGTAGTGTTTAACCGCTACAGATCGGTCGATAATGCCGTCGGCGCTAACGACATCATCTACCGACGTTCACGACTACTTCTTCTTCGGCTTCGGTTTGGTCTGTGCAAGGTCACTTGCAGCAACACGCTTCTGAGCTGAAGTGCTCTTCGGGCTGCTGAGGATCCTCGAGGCAGTCGATGCCGGTTTTTTGCCGGTTGCCATCTTCGTCCTATCTACTGTGATTGACCAGTATCTCTGGTCAATCTAATGATATTACGAACATGTGTTCGTACCCGAACCGTTCCCCATCAGGCGTGATGACGAATCGTGATGGATCTCTTAATACTCGTGTCCCCCGGATTTGACGAATTCTTCAAGATCTGTCATCCGTATTCGGCGCGAGCGACCTATGTGCACCGAAGGCAAATGGCCTGAGTTGAGAAGATCGTAAAATTTGGAGCGACTGATGGCCAAGACCTGGCATGCCTCAGTGATCGTCAGAAGCAGTTTCGTCGGGGCGACGTCTCGATGACGAGCCATGTCATTCCCGATGAAATCCTTGAATTCAATCTCGGCTGTGGTCGGTGAAGAATTTATTGACACGTTGCGCGTCCCTTCGCAATGGTTGTGCTTATGCGGTGTTGGCGATAGGAATGTCCTTGGCGTTGACTTCTCCGGCGGACGCAGCTACAAACCAACGGTCCGCTATTGATCAGATCAGTCAGGAATTCTCGCTTCAAATTTCTAATCCCGCCGACGGCGTGTCGCTGCCATCGTTCGTCTACATCAAGAGCGCGGAGCTCTCGACTACAAGCATTGTCGGGATTCAAGTACATGCACCCAAGGGTCAGAATTACCTGACGTTCATCGCAAGTTCGGGCCAAGAGCAACCTAATTACGGGCAGGCCAACTGGGGTCATTTCTTTTCCACGATGACACCTTTGACGCCGTCGGCGATCACATTCAGGGATGGCGCCGGCCGGCGGTATGTCGCTCATGAGTTCAATCCGGTCAGCCAGACCTCCAACCCGAACGAGGGCGATGACGGACTTATCGACGCCACTTACTGGTTTCTGGTCCCGAGCAACACGAGGTCCGGAAAAATCTCGATTGGTCCAACCACCACGGTGGGTACCGAGTTCCGAGGCTTTGTCGGTCAATCGTCGGTCCCGCTTCATATCGGTGGGCCTATTACATTCAAGGTCTCGTTTCCAAGAAAATTGACGGCGCCGGTCGTGAATCGTCTCATTAGCCCGACACTGCCTCAAACGTCGAATTCCGCGCTGAATGAGGTTCTCTCGATCTTGTCGTTGATCTTCTTTGGTTGGATCTTCTGGCGTCTTTGGCGACGGACCCGTCGCCGAGTGAAATACGTTCCGGTGTACCACCCGCCGGCGAATCCTCAGCAGCCGACTCCTTCTCCACGACCAGAAGAAGTTCGTCGGCCAGCTCCAAATGACACTCCGAATCCAGCGACCGATCCCAATGGTCATGAACTGTGGGTCAACGTACTCGGGTCTCTTCAGATCGAACCGTCTACAAAGGGAGCATCTGATCCCATCAGATCGATCCTCGCCTACTTGGCCCTCCACGATGATCGACCTCAGTCGGCTGACGAGATTCAAAACGCCTTGTGGCCCGAGTCGATGAAAGTCTCCTCCGTCGCCCAAAAGACGTTCCTGAATTACGTCTCTCGTGCGCGTCAAACGGTTGGTGCTCAGCATCTGCCCGAAGCGAACGGCCGTCCAGGCTACGAGCTCATCCGCACGAATACCGACTGGCGGGAGTTTCGCACTCTCGCGACGAGAGCGAACACCACCTCCAAAGAACAAGCCATGGAACTTCGACGGAGCGCTCTCCAATTGGTGCGAGGTGTCCCATTCGACGGAGAATCCAGCACCTTCTTCGAATGGGCCGTCAATCAGAAGTACGTCACCAGCATGATCGAGACCGTTACGATGACCGCTCATCAACTCCAGGGTGATCTGGTGATGGTCGACGACCTTGACGGAGCAATGTGGGCCATTAGACAGGCCATGCTGCTCGCTCCGACCGAGATGCCCCTCTGGCGTGACTTGGTTGACATCTGCGACGCACGGGCTGACCAAACTCTTTTGACACGTTTCTGGCAAGACGCGGAACGTGCGCTGTGGCCGGCCGCCGTCAAAGAACTTCAAACGCGACTCGACGGCTGACTCCAGCATCACGACTCCCCCGCGTCACGAAGCAGCCCTCGAATTACCGTTTCGGCGCGATTTCGGCGACGCTGCGAAACTTGATAACTGACTCGACGGACCTTTGAGACTTCCGCCAGTGATTGGCCCTCATATCTCGTCAGTCGAATGAGTTCGGCGTCGGACGACGAGATGGTCCCGGAGTTGACGAACCGTTCCCATAGATCTGAGGTGCCTTCTTCATTCATCACATCTTCGAAATCGTCGCCGATGTCCCACGGGACTTCTGGAGCACTTTGGCGATCCCGACGCCGCAATGTACTTCGGGCCTTTCTGTAAGTGCGATCGAGCAACAGCGTGACGGAATCGGTGCCGCCCAAGATCGTAATTTCGGATAGGAGATCGACAAGAATTTCTGGAACCACGTCGGGATCCCGGCTGAGTCGCTCGATGGAGAAGGCCATCTCCCGAAGGGCTAGCCGAAGCGCAACCAACAAGATCAGTGTCGTGTCTTGGTCCTCAATCGACATGATGACGAGGCGCTCAAGAATGGGACTGGGAATTGGTTCGATTCTTGGATTCCACTCCAATCCTTGGGCGACCTCGAGTAGCGAGTTCGCCCCGGCAACAGAAATGTTCGCCGCCGCGAGTCGAGAAAATAGGGCTCGCCCTCGAGTCGTCCTTGAAAGAACGTCGAGTTCGTAAACGAGTCGATGGATCGGGTCTGGGTAGTAGTTCATGGCATCACACAGCCAGAGTGATGTCCGAAACTCGTTCCCAGGTGATCCCACTATCCAGTCGGGAACGGGACTTTCGCCGGTCATATCGAACCCTCTTGGGATATCCCACGGGACATCACCAGTCGTTCTCGTGCCTCTTTTCGCACCTCAGTGCGGGCCCGGTGCAAGAGCTCGGCCACCTCACTGGCCCGAGGATCGTCGTAACCGCGACCGTCGTAGATGAAAGTCCCAGCCACCGGATCGGACTCATTGAATTGAGCCATGTGCTCTCGGCGACTCGCCCGGAGTTCCTTGAAGGTCGTCGAAAAGTGTCGAGATTTCGTGATCAGTTGACCAGTGAAGCCAAAGGCGTGGGCGTGGTGTCGCAGATTGAGGGGTTCCAATCCTGGTCTTGCGGATAGATCCCAGGCTGTCAAAGCCATTTGCCTCAGGTGGGGGTCGATTCGAAGTTCATCAATCTCTCGCCGGCTGTGGAATCTCCTCGCCAGGGTGATGGAGTCGCCCGTCGATTTCGTTGCGTACTTCGCGACGTAGGACGCGACCCGAAGGTCGCTCCGGTCGTCAACAAGATCCTTGATGTCAAATTGCCTGCCCCAACGAATGGTTTGACCGTGAAGCCCAACCATCTCAAATTTCGTAATGACTTCGAGAAACTCGGAGTGCAGGCGGTCAATATTGATCCAGGGAGGCGGCTTGCGGAAAGCGGCATCGGGTCCGTCCGCTCGAAGGACGAGGTGAAAGTGAACTAGCCCGCGACGTTGGTATTCCGCCACCTTCAGATAGCTGATCTTGAGAATCTGGCGAAGTTCCGCTATGGAGAAACCTTGATACGCAGCGAGATCGTAACGGAGCTGCTCAACTGTTCGATTCCATAGACGCGACGCGTGGGCGTTCCAGATAACTGCGCCCTCGTAATCGAAGCACGAACCACAGAGAGGCGTTCCGAGAATGGAGCTGCTGTCATCGTGGCGAAGAACGCAGAGCCTCGGAGAACCGTGACGACACCGACCGCCGGATTTCAAGTGGCAGGATCCGTCGATCCGGCGCACGTGGACCTGCCCGAACGAAGGTGCCGTCAAAGTGGCGAATATTCGAGGATGTCCGAAAATGGAGTCCGGGACGCCCTTGCCACCGATGAGCCCTGCCGAGACGAGAATCCAAGCATCAGTCTTGTAAAGGTGCGAGCACGCAGGACAGATCTGTTCTCGTCGGTCTTTACATGAAACAGTCAACAGCTTGCTTCCCACTTCTCCCGTTAAAAGGTTGACCATCTCTCCGGAGAGACGCACCGGGTGTGAGCACGATCCGGCGAGTTCAATTTGTCGCAAGAGCTCGCGATGATTGCCGGCCATCAGATTGCTCCCCGAATAGACATCGCTTCGCCGGCCAACGCGGCAAGATCAAGGTCCGAGAGATAGTTGGCCTTGAAGAGCATCGGCACGCCACCTTCGGCGAGGACGTAGCCCACGCCTCGCATGGATGGATTGATGGACGCGGCGGAGCTGCCCCGACTGGCCCAACCCTGACCCAGAATCGTGTCGGAGGAATCCGAGGACGTGCAGCGCATGGCGATGCGGTAACTGAAGAGGTCCCGTATCCAAGTAGGGACGATATCGTGACTCGGCTTTTGAGTGGCGGCGACCACGATAATGCCCGCAGCTCGACCTCGTGATACCAGATCGCGCAGCGACTCAGCAAAACGGTCACGCGTATCCTTCTTGCCTCCGCGAAGGTAGAACGCGAGTTCGTCCACGACAACGAAGTGAAGTCCTTCCGGATCGTCCGGTTCGAACTTGCGCTTGCCTAAAGCCAGAAGAACTTGGTAGCGAAAGTCCATCGTCTGCTGAATGCGTTCGAGTACGACGGCTGCGTGCTCGAGGTCCGCACCGACGAATTCATCGGCGACGTCTTTCCAGATGGAAAGTTCCACTTGCTTGCCATCGAACAAGGTGAGCGTTGTCGATGGATCGAGTGCCGCAGCCGCGACGACCGAAGACAGAACCACGGACTTACCAGAACCGGGTTCACCGCCAATTAGCAAGTTGTGTTCAGCGAGTTGCATCGACAATATTTGTCCGTCTTCGAGTACGCCGAGCGGTATGTGGTCCCAGAGTGAATAACGCCATCCATGACAGAGAGGTGACGCCATCGGCTCTCGACTGAATGACTCGCGGCGAATGACAACCAGCTCGACGTAGCCGGCGCTTTGCGGAAGGGCGACGAAGCGGACCTCGCGAGCACGGAGTTCAGCCGCGAGTTCTCCGCCACGAGTTTCGAGTTCAGCCAAATGGAGTCCGGTTGGTAGTGCGAGCAGGTAGCGACGTCCGATTGGTGAGCTGGCAGTTTTGGCAATGCGCGGCGTGTACCCATATCTGCCGATGATCTGACAACGACGAAACGATGTCAAGATCCGACGGCGATCACGCGCCTCACGCAACGAATTCATCAGACTCTCGTGAACTTCAGGAAGCTGCCATCGTGTGGTTGCAACGAGAACTGCAATCACCAGGACCCCGACTACACCAAAAGCCAGTGCGGCCCGAACGAGAACGATCGCGCCAAATGTCATAGACATCTCGAGACGCCACCCCCAGATGACCGAAGCCATCCGGGGGAAGCGATTCGCTGAAGTTGGCGTGGCCCTAATCACGGCGCCCGGACCTTAGGAAGTACCACGCGCACACGAGAGCCGCAACGAGGAGCACAATTCCGTAGTGCGCGAGCGCCCAACCGAGAACCCAGAGAGCCAAGGTCACGAGCGCCAGGCCGATTAGGAGCCAGGCCATCAGTTGATCGTCACCTTCGCGAGCTCGATCTTGTCGGCCTTGAACGAGACCCCATGGTTGCCACCGATGTCCCAGGTCGAGGCAATGAGATTCGTGACCTTTACCGGCGTAAAATTGCCGATGCCCTTGGGCTCGCTGGCCACTTTGACCGTCAGGGTGTCGTAGCTGTCCGGCGAGATCGCGAACAGGTGCACACTGAAGAGCGGTTGTCCGTTGCCATCCAGTCTCGGTGCCTTCGTCTCGAAATCCAGTACCGGCTCAGCAGGACCGGCCGACATGAATTGGACCGCCACCGTGTCAATTGGTAAACGCATTTCTGCTCCTTATCGGAGGACGAAGTCTTCGTCCTCTACCTAAGAAGCCACTTTCAGAAGCCGTTTTAAGACAACAACTTTGTGTCGTCTCCAAGAAATGTGATGCCTGGACGTTGAGAGACGTTGGTGGATTTCCAGATCGAACCCTTGTGACCTTCGGGCTGCCGGGCGCTA
>Ga0182030_10004753_pt1 | contig 29010 bp, 18 predicted proteins | sample 812S3MmetaG_FD_121299 | JGI IMG/M metagenome (GOLD analysis project Ga0182030, IMG submission 121299) | Permafrost microbial communities from Stordalen Mire, Sweden - 812S3M metaG (Illumina Assembly) | ecosystem: Environmental > Terrestrial > Soil > Wetlands > Permafrost | place: Sweden...
CACACATCACGCAGAAAGGACAACTGATGATCGAATAAATTTGGTGCAGACCTTTTTGGCCCGACCGCTTGTTTTGAACCACTTACGCAGCCATCCCCCCTCCAGTAGAGAAAGTCGGGCTAGGACGTTGACTGCCACTGGAAATGGCTGGAGCTGGCATTATTGGGCGGGGTAAAAGCAGGGCGCGAAATCTGATCATTTGGGCGAGAGGCTCATTTTGCACTGAAACACGCCGCCTGGCTCCCACCAGACGTAAACTGGGAGTCCCCTGGTCTCACCATAGAAAGAACTTTCAAAATCACAATTCTGCTAAGCCACTCGAATCGATGCCCCCCCTACATGGCAATTATTCCAACGCATTTTTAGAAAGGTTTCAAGGCAAGCCGAGACCGTAATAACGGCTTGGATAATTGGTCCACTCTGGATCGCTGAAATAATATGAGCCGTTGGTGAGCGTCACGGTTTGGAGGATCGTCCAAACAGGTCTGGCCAGATTCGTGCAGGTTTCCACCACCACCACAAAATTGTTTGTGCCGGTGATATTGAACCCAAATCGATTGTTTAGCACCCCAAAGCTAGCTCCTTCCATTTGAATCTGCGGGTTCCACATCACTGGGAGGTATGCGAAATACGAACCCCATCCGGTGGTACCCGGCAAATAATACACCGTCGCCACGAAGAAGTGTGTGTAAGCAAATGGATTAGAGGCAGGAGCGTTGCCAGTGAAATAGAAACTGTTCACTTTCGTGTCTTCGAACGCATTCCCCCAAACATTAGTAACGCTGCTGGGAATCGTAACACTGGTCAGCTGAGTGCAGGCATAGAACGCGAAATTTCCGATGCTGTCGACACCATTTTCAATGGTGACGTTTGTCAGGCTTTCACAGAACGCAAATGCACCTTCTCCGATATTGGTGACGCTGCTGGGAATCATAATATCCCTTAGGCTGGTGCATCCCTCGAACGAAGCCGCCCCAATGCTAGTGACGCCATTGGGAATAATGACGCTGGTTAAGTTCGTGCTGCGATAAAACGCATTTGCCCCTATGCTGGTGACTGGGAGGCCGTTGATGGCGGCTGGGATGATCACATTTTCGCACAGCCCGGAATAACCCGTGATGGTAATTGCACCTGCATTTGTCATGTAGTTGAACAGGGCTTGCCACCACGGCAGTGCGGGAAGACCGGCAAAACTGTTGCTCCAACCACTTGCGCAAGGTAAGTAATAAGCCGTAGTCGAATCAAAGTTGAATGCTGAACCTCCGACAGTGGGAGCGTTGCCCATGAAAAAGAGACTGCTAAGGCTGGAACAGTATTCGAACGCACCTTCTCCGATATTGGTGACGCTGCTGGGAATCATGATATCCCTTAGGCCGGTGCAGGATTCGAATGCATCCGTTCCGATGCTGGTGATGCTATTCGATAGCGTGACATTGGTGAGGCTGGTGCATCCCTCGAACGAAGCCGCCCCAATGCTAGTGACGCCATTGGGAATAATGACGCTGGTCAAGTTCGTGCTGCGATAAAACGCATTTGCACCTATGCTGGTGACTGGGAGGCCGTTGATGGCGGCTGGAATGCTCACAATTTCGCACAACCCGGAATAACTCATGATGGTGATGGCGCCAGCATTTGTCGTGCATCCAAACAGGGCTTGCCACCACGGCAACGCCGGCAAACCGTCAAAACTGTTGCTCCAACCGGTCGCGCACGGCAAATAATATGAGGTTATACCGGCATCACCATCGAATATACCAAAACCAACGCTGGGAGCATTGCCCTTGAAGTAGATGCTGGTCAAGCTGGTGCATTCGTAGAACGCCACGTCCCCGATATTGGTGACGTTGCCGAGAATCGTAATACTGGACAGGCTTGTGCAATACCAGAACGCAAATTCTCCGATGCTGGTCACGCCATCGGGGATAGTTATATTGGTCAGGCTGGAGCATCCATCGAAAGAACCATAACCGATGGCGGTTACACCGGTGGGAATCGTAATGCTGGCCAGGTTGTGGCAGCCGACAAACGCATACGTCCCGATGTTGGTGACGCTGCTGGGAATCGTGACGCTGGTCAATCCGCAGTCGTAGAATATACCATAGGCGAGGCTTGTGAGGCCGTCGGCAATCACGGCATTTGTGAGGAGGGGGCAATCGGTGAACGCATACGTCCCGATGTTGGTGACGCTGCTGGGTATTGTGACGCTGGTCAGGCTGGTGCCTGCGAACGCAGAATCCCCGATGTTGGTGACGCTGCTGGGTATTGTGACGCTGGTCAGGCCAGTGCAGCCGAGGAACGAATCTGCTCCGATATTGAAGACAGTAGTGGGGATTGTATAACCACCGGTTATGCCGCTCGGACATTCAATAAGGGTAGCTTGATTCTTGTCAAACAACACTCCATTCGCGCCACTATAAAAAGAGTTTTGCGTTTCCACCGATATGGCAGTAAGGCTGGAACAGTATTCGAACGCATCAACTCCGATGTTGGTTACGCTGTCGGGTATCGAGACACTCGTCAGGCTGGAACAATATTCGAACGCATCATTTCCGATGCTGGCGACGCCATTTGAAATCATGATGTTGGTCAGGCTGGAGCAAGATTCGAACGCATCATTCCCGATGCTTGTGACACTGCCGGGGATTGTGACATCGGTCAGGCTTCTGCAGCCTGTGAACGCATACATCCCAATGCAAGCGGCACCGTTAGAAATCGTGACGTTGGTCAGGATTTGGCAGTTCGCGAACGCATATGTCCCGAAGCTGGAAACGCTGCTGGGAATCGTGGCACTCGTGAGGCCGTAACAGTATGCGAACGCATACGTCCCAATGTTGGTGACAGTGCCGGGGATTGTGACATCGGTCAGGCTTGTGCATGAACCGAACGAAGAATCCCCGATGCTTGTGATGCCGCTGGGAATATTGATCCCGGTCAGGCTGAAAAGGTCAATAAACGCCTCATCTCCGATGCTGGTGACTATCAGACCATTGATGTTGGTCGGAATGGTCACCTCCCAAGGCGGCCCAGCGTAGACGACGATATTGGCGCTGCCGTCGGCATTGGTGCTATAGGTGTATACACTTCCGTCGGCGTTTGTGCTATAAGCGTATTGAGCTTGGCCCGCTTTTGGCGCAGCCAACAGCAGAAAGCACCACAGAGTGAGGATGGTTGCTTTAATATGTTGGATAGTTTAGGGAAGTTTCGTGGCTGAGTCAAGAAAAACAGGTTAAAAAACAAGGGCCATTCCTTGTCGTTTCGGGCGCATAGAATGGTTAAGCGCCGCATTTGGCAGGCACGGAATGTTCTGACCGTTTTCAATTTTTGGTTCGATCAACGAAGCGAGGCAACGCAACCGTAATTAAGGACGGTGCGAATGGCCCATGCTTCAAGCCCGCCATCCATCTGGAGCTAGTGCAGTGTTAGCTAAATCTATTAAATAAATAACTTGCCTGTGGGAGCGCATCTTGCCATAGTCGGCCATGCGAACTGGCCGAGCTACCTTTCCCATCATCCTCACCCCTCATGAACGCGCCCAACTGGAAGCGATCTGTCGCCGGGCCAAAGCTCCCCAAAACGAAGCCACCCGGGCTCGAGTCATTCTAAATTTGGCCGATGGCATGAACAACCAGCAGGCCTGCGTCAAGGTCGGTTGGTGCGCCCAAACTGTCGGCACGCTGCGACGGCGGTTTTACCAGGTGCGCTTGGAAGGCCTTTGCGACCTGCCGCGTAGCGGCGCCCCACGAACCATCAGCGATGAAAAAGTGGCCGAAGTGGTTCGCTTAACCTTGGAAACCAAGCCCAAGCAGGCCACCCATTGGAGCACCCGCGCCATGGCCAGACGTTGCGGACTCTCCAATGAAACGATTCACCGCATCTGGAAGACCTTTGGTCTCCAACCCCACCGCTCGGAAACCTTCCAGCTCTCCACCGACCCTCAGTTTGTCGAGAAGGTGCGCGATGTCGTCGGCCTTTATATGAGCCCGCCCCAGAATGCTTTGGTGTTGTGCCTGGATGAAAAGAGCCAAATCCAGGCCTTGGAGCGCAGCCAGCCCATTCTTCCTCTGGCCGTCCACCAGCCCGAACGCCAGACCAGCGACTATTTTCGCCACGGCACGACCTCCTTGTTCGCCGCCCTGGACGTCGCTTCAGGCGAAGTGTATGCCCGTTGCCAGCGGCGCCATCGCCAAAGCGAGTTTTTAACCTTCCTGCGCCAGTTGGAGGCCTCTACGCCCAAGGGACTGGAGATTCATGCCATCTTGGACAACTACGCCGCGCATAAAACGGCCAAGGTGCGCCTGTGGATCGCCCGGCATCCACGGTGGCATTTGCATTTCATCCCAACCCACAGCAGTTGGCTCAACCAAGTCGAGCGTTTCTTTGCCAAAATCACCGACCAGCGCATCCACCGGGAAAGCTTTCGCAGCGTGGAACATTTGAAAAAAGCGATTCTCGATTACATCCAACACCACCATAAAAACCCCAAGCCCTTTAAGTGGACGGCTTCGGCGGAACTGATCCTTCACAAAGTCGAGCACTTATGTAATTCACTTCGCTAACAAAACACTAGAGCCGTTCAGGTTCAACCGAGTTCTAAGGCAAAGACCGTAAAGAAGACTGCAGAGCCAATGCCAGGGCGCAGATTTTAAAGAGAGGGGGGTGTTACATGTAACACCCTTGTAACACCCATTGTAACACCCTAAACCACTGATAACCACCGATGTAACACCTGTAACGCCCTGCCAGCGAGGGTCACCCTTCCAGCCCGGTAATGGCGCGAAGTCGCGGCCATTGGCCTGCCTGAGAACGACGAGCGAGTGGCGCGACGCCTTGCTTGGAGAAAAACCGGAAGCCGCCCAGGCGCCAACGGCGCGTCCCATCGTGGCCGGTCCGGTTGTCGTGGCGGGGGTTGAGGAGCGGGATTCCTCGTGGCTGCAAGGGGTCTTGCGTTGGATCGCGCTGGCTTGGCGACGCAATCGAAAAGCGGCAGATTGAGCGCATCATCCCCTCATATAATGCTCGGACCAGAGTTGGAAGATGAAGAGGGTCCAGAGTTGTTTGCGATTGTCTTTGGAACCGCGCAGGTGCTCGTTGATCAGGCGCTTGACTTCCTCGGGATTGAAAAGGCCCTGGCGGCGGAGGCGCGATTCGGAGAGTGTGTCAAGCATGAGTTCGCGAAGGTCGTTGCGAAACCATTTGGCCACCGGGATGCCGAAGCCTTTCTTGCGCCGGCCCAGGATGTCCGCTGGCAGCTTGTTGCGCATGGCTTTTTTTAAAACGTATTTGGGGTTCAGCCCTTTGAGCTTGAGGTCGAAGGGAATCGAGTTGACGAATTCGACGAAAGTATAATCGAGGAAGGGCGCCCGCACTTCGAGGGAGCAGGCCATGCTGGCGCGATCCACTTTGGTGAGAATGCAATCCTGCAGGTAAAATTTGCAGTAGAGATAAATCAACCGCTCCATGTCGTGGCTGGAACCGCAGTTTTTTTCCGCCGCCGCAATATCGTCGTAGGCGTCAATGGCGGGATTGCTTCCGGCCAGGAGATTGCGCTGTTCGGCGGGGCTGAATGATCCCATCCAGAGCTGATCGCGAAGGGCAGGGCGGGGGCCGATGCCGCGCAGGAATCGCTTCACTTTGAAGTCAAAACTAATATTTTCTCCGGAGACGGGAAGGCATTCCGCGAGGGGCCGGATCATGGACTCATGAATGAGGCGGGGAACCTTGTAGAATCCCGCCAGACGATGGGCCTGGAAAGTCGGGTAGCCGGCAAAAAGCTCGTCGCCGCCATCGCCGCCCAGTGCGACCGTGACATGCTGGCGGGTGAACTTGGAAAGAAGGTAAGTGGGAATGATGGAAGCGTCGGCCAGGGGTTCGTCAAGAAACGACGTCACTTCGGGAAGAATATCCAGCAGGGTTTTGCTTTGCAGGATTTGCTCGCGATGATCGGCGCCAAAAAAATTGGCGACCCGGCGGGCGTGGCTTGATTCGTCGAACGACTTTTCGTCAAAGCCGATGGCGAAGGTCTTGATCTGCGAGGGCGGCATCAGTTCCGCCATCATGGCCACGACGGAACTGGAATCAATGCCGCCGCTCAGGAAAACGCCGAGCGGGACGTCGCTGATGAGCCGCCGGCGCACGGCTTCCTTGAGGCGTTCCCGAAGTTCTTCAGAGATTTCGTCTTCCGAGCGGCGGGGATGCTGGGTGGAAAAGGAAACGTCCCAGTAACGTTGCAGGCGCGTCTCTCCATTTTTCCACGTCAACCAATGTCCAGCCGGAAGCTTGTGGATGCCTTTGAAAATGCAGTGGGGCGAGGGAACGTATTCGTAGGCGAGGTATTTGCTCAAGCTGGCGGGGTCCAGTTCGCGCGGACAACCGGGATAAGCGAGGAGGGCTTTGACTTCCGAGCCGAACATTAATTGGGTGGCGGTGGCGCGGTAGTAGAGAGGTTTTTTACCGAGTCGATCGCGGGCCAGAAGGAGCGTTTGGTTTTTGGAATCCCATAAGGCCAGGGCGAACATGCCGTTGGTTTTTGTAACGCAATCGGGTCCGTGCTCTTCGTAGAGATGGAGCAGGACTTCGATGTCGCTCTTGGTGCGGAAGGTGTGGCCCCGGGCTTCGAGTTCGAGACGCAATTCCGCGTGATTATAAATTTCGCCGTTGCAAACGATCCAGAGAGAGCCGTCTTCGTTGCACATGGGCTGCCGCCCGCCGCTGAGATCGATAATGGCGAGGCGGCGAAAGCCGAAACCGACCGAAGCACTGCCCGCCTTTGGCGTCGGATTGTAATAGCTCTCGTCGTCAGGCCCGCGATGGCGGAGGGTATTGGCGGCGAGCCTGAGAACCTCCGGACTGACGGGATGGTTGAGATCGGCAATGCCGGTTATGCCGCACATGGTTAGAAATTCTGAAGGTCGCGAATGTAATAAATCGGTTTGCCCTGAGATTCGTGATAAGTGCGGACAATCAGTTCGGCCAGCAAACCCATGACAATAAAATTGACGCCCAGGGTTCCGAGGAAAACGGCAATTAAAATCACCGGATTATTGTGGACGTAGGTCCCGTAAGCAAAACGCTCCCAGACCGTTTCCGCCCCGGCCAGGGTGGCCAACATGAACAGGGCCACGCCAATTCCGCCAAACATGTAGAGCGGCTTGGTGGAGAAATCGGCCAGGAATTTCACCGTCAGCAGGTCAAGTATTACTTTTAAGATGCGCTTGAATCCGTACTTGCTCTTGCCGAAGGCGCGCGGGTGATGGCTGACCGGGATTTCGCAAATCCGCGCGCCCATCAAGTTGGCCAGGGCGGGAATGAAGCGGTGCATTTCGCCGTATAATCGCGTGCCTTTGACAATCTCGGCGCGATAAGCTTTGAGGGTGCAGCCGGAATCATGGAGCGGGACGCCGGTAAAAAGGGCGATCAATCGGTTGGCTAGGTGAGAGATGAAAATGCGGACGACTTCGTTGTCCTGGCGGTCCTTCCGCCAGCCGCTGACGACGTCGTAGCCCTCGGCCAACTTTTGCAGAAGAATGGGAATATCAGCCGGATCATTCTGCAAGTCGGCATCCATTGGGATAATGATGCCGCCACGGGCGTGGTCAAAGCCGGCGGACATGGCGGCGGTTTGCCCGAAATTGCGGCGCAGGTTTATTATTTTTACTTTAAGGTCCTCCTGGGCAAGACGACAAAGGGCCGCATAGGAGCCGTCGGAGCTTCCGTCGTTGATAAAGATAATTTCAGAGGATTTTCCCAGCCGAGAAAGCTGGGTGGTCAATTGCGCGTAAAGCGGAACAACGCTCTCTTCCTCGTTAAAAACCGGCACAATAATGGAAAGTTCCAGAGAACCAGCCGTGCCCGCGCCGACCGGCGGAGCAGGGGAACCGCCGCCGTTGGCTCGATGCGGCATGGCAGGCAGCGGGTTCATGGGCGGGTGGCGGGTTGCAGAAAAAGCCTCTCCTCCGCTGGCCGGGAAATAAAGTGAATCAGCCCTGCGATGAATAGAAGAGCCATGGTGGGATGCCAGAAAAGAGCGAAATAATTGCCGAACAACGGACGGAGGATATTCGGCAGCAAAGCCATGCTCAGCGACATGCACACGATGGCCCAGCCTAACCGCCGCGAGGGCGAGTCATCGTTGAAAAGAAAGTATATTCCCCAAGCAGCCAGAGCCGGGGCGAGAATCACGTAGCTGTTTTCTTCGCTCATCGGATTAAACAACATCAAATAGGCAGCGGTCAGCGCATAGAGCCAGAGGCAGCGCAAGGAGGGGTTTAGGCGGCGGGCGCCCCAAAGCCAGGCGAGGGCCGTGGCGCAACCGGACAGAAAACGGACAACGGTGGACGCCTCGGGAGAAACCGGTGTGCCGAATGTGCGCAGAATGCCGTTGAAATCGGCGAAGCGATGCTCGCTTACGGCGGCGCAGGAACGCAGATCATGCCAGGCTTCCTGGTATTGACTCCAGACATAGTGCGGACTGCCAAAGCAAAACGGAAAAATGGCCAGGACCAAAAGCGCCAGCGGCAAGCGCCAGGCAACCTTCAAATAATAAATTGAGGCGAGTAACAATAATACAATTCCCAGGGGTTTCAGGGCCGTGGCCAAAACCATCCAGGCCACCGCCTGCCACCATCGCTGTTGCAGCAGAGCCACAATGGCGAGGAGGGTCACGCCACCGAATATGGCATTGGCGTTGCCGTTGCGCAGAGAGGCCAGGGAGAGCGGCATCGCGACAATCGTCGCCCATAAGAAGGGCCTTTGCCAATCGACGCCGAACCATTCGCGGGTCAGGCGCCAAAGCCCGCCCGCCAGAGCGGTTGCGGCGCAGCAGCGCCAGAGGATTTCGCCCACACGCAGGGGCAGATAGTGAAATGGGCTGAATAACACGGCGAAGTGGGGCAGATAATTCATACCGGCCGGCCCGACATAGAGGTCGCGGGAGGCCCACCAGTTGCCGGCGGCGGCGTGGAAGCTGAAAATGGTGACCGTTCGTTTCAGCGGGTTATGAATGACCATCGCGGCGATGACCAGCATCGGAATAATCCACAGCACCAAAGCCGCCTTGACAGCATGGCGTCCGTTGCGCGGCCATAGCGTCAACGGGTTTCTCGTTGCCACGGGAGCCAAGTCAACAAAAGCCATAAATTTGGAGCAGACGCCAAACCGACCCAAGCCGCCGCCATTCCGGGCGCGCCCACACTTCGTCCTCGATTTGTATCACGACCATGATTTTCAGGGTAACGAGGGAGTGGAAATGAGGCAAGACAGTTCTGGCTACAAGCAGCTTCTGACCTGCACCAGTCGACTGTTCAAGGCTTGGGTCAATGGTGGCGCTTTTGCTGCAACAGCCAGCGGTACAACTCCGGATCGTTGTAAGTTTGAGTCCAGGCATCGTGACCGGCTTCGGGATAAATGGTGAGCTTTACGTTCCCACCGGCTGATCTGACAGCGTCAACCATTTGCTGCGCGTGGGCGACAGGGACCACCGGGTCTTTCGCGCCATGAAAAACCCAGATGGGAAGGCCAGCGAGCTTCCTGGCTTCGGCCGGGTTGCCGGTACCACAGACCGGGACAATGGCAGCAAACTTCTCCGGGTGCGCGATGGCGAATGCCCATGTCGCGCTGCCTCCCATGCTGGCCCCAGTCAAATAGACACGATCCTTGTCCACGCGATATTTGCGCATGATGTTTTCGAGCAGGGCATTGAGCGCATCCAAGTTCCAACTCCGGACAGGGCTTTGCGGCGAAACGAGAATGAATGGAAAGTCAGGCTTGGATTCGACGATTTTAGGCGGACCGAGAATTTTGACCCGGTCCATGTTAGTGCCAGCATCGCCGGCCCCATGCAGAAAGAGCATCAAAGGCCAGCGCTGCTTGTGTTTGCCGTAGCCCTCGGGCAGGAACAGAAGGTAATTGAACTCAGCAGTCACTTTGATTTCCGATCGGAAATGTTTGATCTGCTGGGGACTGGAGGATGACGATTGCGCGCCGACCGAAAAGGGCAGCGCTGGAAGGCAAAGCAAGAGCGTCAGCAGTAATTGCCTTTTCATTCGGAGACTGAGTTATTTCGGGCAACTACCCGGAGGGCCCGCCATCACTTCTTCACATGCCCGGAAACCAGTTTGGTCATCTCAAACATGCTCACGCTCTTCTTGCCGTTGAACACCGCCTTTAGAGCGTCGTTGGCATTAATTTGGGTCCGCACCTTTTTATCCTGGAGCCCGTTCTTGCGGATGTAGGCCCAGAGCTTTTTGGTCAATTCGGTCCGGGGAAGGGGTTTGTCTCCCACGACCAGGGCCAGCTTATCGTCCGGGGTGACCGGCTTCATGAATGCCGCGCTGGGTGTCCGTTTTGTCTTTTTCACTGCTTTTGATGTTTTAGCCATTCACTTGATATGCCTCCTTACGGCGGGGAAGGCAATCTAAAGATTTCCGAAAGTGGCGTTCATTGGATATCCCGGAGAGCGAGCCCGGGAGGATTTATGTCAAATATAAACATTTTTGTTTGGTTTTGCAGCGCGGGTTCTGTTTGAATCCTTGATATGCGTAAGGCTCTGTTATTTGTCATCGTCGTCTCCATCACTGTCGCCGGCCTGGCCGGCTTGGTGTCGAAAACCTTGGCCGTAACCTATCCAGGTTATACCAATACCCCCATGTTGCCCTCCGGCAAGTGGCATGTGCATGATCCCAACCGGCCAAAGGCGGCGATTGTCACAGCCGGCACCCTGTTCAGTCACGGAGCGCCAGCCCCATCGGACGCGATCGTCTTATTCAACGGGACTGATCTCTCGAGTTGGGAGGGGGACAAAGGCCCGCCGCAGTGGACCCTGCGCGAGGATTATATGGAGGTCAAACCGCATACCGGATATATTCATACCAAGGAAAAATTCGGCGATTTCCAATTGCATGTGGAATTTGCCGAGCCAACCGACCTCAATGACCCAGGCAACAGCGGCGTATTTTTGCAGGGAATTTACGAACTGCAGATTCTGGATTCAGACGACAATCCCGTTTATTCCGACGGTGCGTGCGGCTCCATTTACGGGCAATCCCCGCCCCTGGTCAATGCCTGCAAAAAGCCCGGGCAATGGCAGACCTTCGACATCATTTTTGAGGCCGCACGCTGGAACGGAAACCATGAGTTCGTCCGTCCCGCCATCGTCACTGTGTTCCAAAACGGCGTCCTGATCCATTACAAGCAGCCGATTTTAGGTCCGACCGGCCACCGGAAATTGGGCAATTACAAGAAGGAACTGCCGGCCACGGCTCCGCTCGCATTGCAGGACCACGGCGACCCGGTGCGTTTCCGAAATATCTGGATTCGCCGCATCCAGGAAGAGGAAAAGCCCTGAAAATTCAGGCGCCCGAATCGCAGTTATGAGGAAGGGAGTGGTCCGTGAGCATGGCCCTGGGCTTTTGGACTCGCTCTACAAGCGGCGAAGCAGCCGGCGAAATGAATGCAGAGCGGTGCAGAGCTTTGCGCTGGGTTGCGTCCTTTGGCAGCTTTTGGCAGTTGATGTTGCCGGACAAACCCCGTTGCCGGCCACCCCTCAATTCGACATTCAAACCTGGCAGTCCGATCAAGGATTGCCGAGACCGGCCATCGATGCGATTGGGCAGGGCAAAGACGGCTATTTATGGGTGGGCACCTGGGATTCACGTGCGCGCTTTGATGGCGTGTCGTTTACCGAATATTTGCCAGACAAGACTCCGGAGTTGGCTGGGTTCGGCATTTCAAAATTTGTTTCTGACCGATTTGGCGTGGTTTGGCATGCCACCGCGGGGGGCGGGTTGGCCAAATGGGCCGGCGGTCACTGGGTCCGGTGTCTGCCTGAAATCGGGGCCGGCCACTCGATTACTGAAGTCTTTGGCGTCTCGGAGGGGGCTGCGGTTGTTGTCCGGGCAGACGGTCATGTATTAAGTTGGCGGAACGGGCGGGTTACATTTGACGTTTGGGCCGGTCAATGCGGGGAGCCGTCGCAAAAGAATGTCTGCCGAGACAACCGCGGGGCCGTCTGGTTCACGACGGCGACGGGCAGAATGGTGCGGGTCGCGGGTTCTAATGCGCCAGTTGAGATCAAGTTAGGGGGGGAGTTGCGTGGCAAGCAGTGGACTGCTGTCGCGACCGACTCGGCGGGCAATGTTTGGGCCGGCTCAGACCGCGAATTGGCCATTTGGCGAGGCGACCGATTTGAGGCTGTTCCGCAGCCGCAGACTGAGGCTGCCTTTGCCGTGGAGCAGATCATTCCAGCCCTGGCGGGAAGGATGTGGGTTGCCGCCAATCATCGTTTGTGGTTGTGGCGCGATTTGAATGTGGTCACCAATGTGTGTCCCTGGCCTCCCTTGGGAGTTCCTTGCAAAGTATATCTGGCCGACCATGCGGGTCGCCTGTGGCTCGGCACCCGAGGCCATGGCCTCACCTGTATTCAGCCGGATTGCCGGCAAAGCCTGTTGACCGCCAATGACGGACTTTCCGGCAATTACGTTTCTTCGCTTTTTGAAGACCGGGAAAATAACATCTGGATCGGCATGGATCGCGCGGGCCTGGCGCGCTTGCGGGAACGGCGTTTTGAAGTTCTTGGCTCGAGACAAGGGCTTTCTGTGCCCGTGACGTGGACGGTTTGCGAAGACCAAGCCGGGCGTATCTGGCTGGGCACTGAAGGCGGCGGATTAAATCTTTGGAGCCAGGGGCAGATTACCCGGTTTGACGTGGGCTGGGAAAATTCACCAGGGGAAGTGCGGTCGCTGCTGGCCGACCAAAACGGCCTCTGGGTGGGCACCTCATACAAAGGGCTATTCCGTCTTGAGTCGGGCAGCCTGACCACGCCTCTGGATATGAAGCAAATCGGATATCAGGTTTTTGCGATGTGCGAATATCCGTCAAACCAGCTTTGGATCGGAAAGCAGTCCGGGCTGTATCGCTGGGACCGGCAAAAAAACATCGTCAAATCCTACGGCAAGCCGGATGGACTGATTAATCTGAATGTGCGTGCCATTGTCACCAATAATGATGGCCAATTGTGGATTGGCACTTATGGGGGCGGGGTGGCGCGGTTGGAAGGTGACCGATTTGTGGCTTACAATATTTCCGCGGGAGCCGGGGCCAACAATGTCTCCGGCTTGTTTCCTGATCCGGATGGGTCGCTTTGGATTGCCACCATCGGCGGCGGCCTGTGCTGCCTCCGGGATGGAAAAGTGGAAAGTTATACTTCCGCCGAAGGTCTGCCGGATGATCGCATTGCCTATGTCATTGGCGATGGATCCGGCTTCCTCTGGCTGGGTTCGCCTGGGGGCATTTTCCGGGTGAGCAAGCTCGCCTTGGCCGCAGTGGCCAATCGGCTGACGAATCGATTTGGCTGTCTGGCTTTCGACAAGGCCGACGGGCTGCCCACCAAAGTCTGCACGGGAGGTTCCCAGCCGGCCTGCTGGCGAGCGCATGATGGCCGTTTATGGTTTACAACTGACAATGGAGCGGTTTCCTTCAATCCGGAAAAATTCAAAATCAATCAACTTCCGCCGCCGGTCTTAATCGAAGAACTGCGGGCAGACAACCAGATAGTCTATGCTTTGGGTGGCTTACGCGCTTCGGGAAGAAGCAAGATTTCAGATGTTCAATTGTCATCGCAAACAGGCAAATCCGAACCATCAGTCAGAATTCGACCGGGGCGGCATGTGCTCGAGTTTCATTATACCGCGACAAGCCTGACTGCGCCCGAAAAGGTGCGATTCAAATTCCGACTGGAGGGGCTGGACCGGGATTGGCGGGAGGTTCTGAATGTGCGCACCGCGATTTACAACGACATCCCGCCCGGAGATTACAGATTTCATGTAACAGGCTGCAACGATGACGGGATTTGGAATGAAGCCGGCACGGCGGTGCTCCTGACCGTCCTGCCTTATTTTTGGCAGACTTGGTGGTTCAAGATTTCCCTTGCCGGGGTGCTGTTGATCGCGTTGGCCGCGGGTGTGCAGGTCCGTTTGATGCGGATGCGAAACTTTGCCCGGCTGCGGCTCCGTATCAGCCGCGATATTCATGACGAAATTGGCTGCAACCTGGGCAGCATCGCCATCCTGGCCCAAATACTGAAGGCGGAAAATGACCCGCAGGGACGCGCCTCCGGCGATATCTCCGAAATCCAGCGGATTACCAAGGCGACCATTGATTCTCTCCACGACATCATCTGGCTTCTGGACCCGGACTATGACGATCTCCTCAACCTTGTGGCAAAGATGAAGGAGGTGGCGGAGACCATTTTGCGCGGCATCGAATGGCAATTTGATGAGACTGGCGCCGGCAACAACGTCCGGATCCCCTTGAGCTTCCGCCAGAATGCGCTGCCTCTTTTCAAGGAGGTCTTGAATAACATCGTCAAACATTCCCACGCCACGAAAGTCCTAATCGCCGTTTCAAACGAGTCGCGCCTGTTCCGGCTGAAAATTTCTGATAACGGCATCGGATTTGACCCGGCACAGAAGCACGACGGCAATGGCATCAAAAATTATATTTGGCGAAGCAAGGCGATGGGGGGTAAAATCGACATCATGAGCCAGCCTGGCCAAGGCACGACGATCACTTTTGAGGCTGCCATGCAACAAAAACGAGATCGACTGTAATTGCCCGGTAAAACAGGATCAGACTTGTAATTTGTGAAATCACCCGAGAGTTCAGGATCCAAAAACATCACCGTCTGGCTGGTGGAGGATAATCATAATTACAGCAAAACGCTGATGCGGGCGTTCGGCATGAACAATGGCATCGATTGCAATCGGCATTTTGGAAATGCCGAGGAGATGCTGCACTCGCTCAAGACCGAAGCAGCGCCCCAAGTGGTTTTGCTGGATGTGGCGCTGCCGGGCATGGATGGCATTGAAGCCATCAAAATGATAAAACAGCATTCTCCCGCGGTAAACATCCTGATGTTGACAGTCTTTGAAGATGAAAAGAAAATATTTCGGGCCATTCATGCCGGCGCGGCGGGTTATTTACTGAAGACGGCATCGCTGCTGGAGATCAGGAACTCGGTTGAACAGGTCGTGGCCGGGGGCGCGCCGATGACCCCAAAAGTGGCCCGGTTGGTTTTGAAAATGTTCAGCGCCCTGCCGGAACCGCCCAAAGACTACGGGCTGACCGACCGTGAACAGGAAATATTGCAATTGATGACAAGGGGCCTTATCAAAAAGGAAATCGCCGAACAATTGCGTATCAGCTACAACACGGTGGACTTTCACATTCGCAATATTTTCAAAAAAATGAGCGTGCGGACGACACACGGAGCGGTGGGGAAGGCGATGAATAAATAAACTGCTGTCCGGACCGCATTAACAGATAAGCCGTTGAGCTGCATTACTTTGGCGCCTTTCTACCTTAAAACCATACTACGTAAACTCGTGATACCCGGATGAACGGGGCCGTGCTAGCATGCCACGCATGATGAAACCCGGATTGGCCATAACGCCATCGTTGGGTGTTCAGAAAGATTGCTTAGTTTATTATTTTGCAGTGGAGAAAACCGTGACAGCCGTTGGAAAGAATGACGCAACCATTATGCGAGGCACAAAGAACCGGGGATTTACGTTGATTGAATTGCTGGTAGTGATCGCCATCATTGCCATCCTTGCCGCGATGCTGCTGCCAGCCTTGAGCAAAGCCAAAAATCAAGCCAAAGGCGTTGAGTGCCTGAACAATACCAAACAAATGATGCTGGCGTGGCATATGTATGCAGATGAGAGCAACGACCATGTTCCGCTGTCCTTTCCGCCTACGAATTCAACCGGGACGGCGTGGGTGCAGGGCACGCTGAATTACGACCCCGCCAATACTGACAATTGGAATCTGACCAACACACTCGCCGTGGGCAGCATTTGGCCCAATACCGGGAAAAGCCAGAACATATTTCGCTGCCCGTCGGATGTGAGCAAGGTCATTCCCAACAGCGGTCCCTACTCCGGTCAGATTACCCCCCGCCTCCGCAGCTATGCAATGAACGACTGGATGGGCGCGACGGTGGGTCCGGACACAGCCTATCGAAACCTGAATTTCAACGTCTTTGACAAGTTGAGTACGATCGCAAACCCCAGCCCGTCAGCGTTATGGGTCCTGGTGGATCAGCATCCCGACAGCATCAGCTATCCATGGTTTATCGTGGACATGACGGGTTATCCGACTGTGTCGCAGACCAGGCTGGCTGGCATTCCGGCCAGTTACCATAATAACTGCTCCAGCTTTTCCTTTGCGGACGGCCACTCGGAACCCCACAAATGGACCGATAGTCGGACTATGCCTCCAATCACGGGTGTGCAAAATACGACAACATCAGTTCAACCCAACAACAAGGACGTTGTATGGTTGTGGGCGCATAGCACGGCCCCGGAATAATCTGATCAGAAAAGAAAACAACAATCAAAATTATATGAAAAACAACGTAAGAATGAAACATGCAATCATGGCCATGACAATTGCAATGTCATGCCTGAATGTTGAGGCCAGTTACTTTTCAGTAATCACGAACGACCAGCCCGCTGGTTACTGGCGGCTGAACGAGCTTGTCACGACACCAGGAAACAAAGCCACGAATTATGGTACCCTGGGCACCGCCGCCACCGGGTATTATTACGGCAACGTTGTCGCCAATTGCCCCGGCTCCATCTCAGCGCCAGGCGACTCCGACAAATCCTGTGGCTTTGGCCTCGTGAGCAACCAGGTTGTGGTGCTATTTACCAACAGTGCCGTGCTGAGCGCCTTTAGTTCCAAAACCTTCAGCTTCGAGGCATGGGCAAAGGCTTTTTCAACCACTCCCGCCAACTATGAGGCGGTGCTCTGTTCGCGCGTCAGTTCGCCGCAGTCAGGTTTTGTAATGTATGCGCAGGGCAATCCTGCGGACTGGCAATTTTGGCTGGGCACTGGCACGGCCTTCCACACTATGGCTACCACCACCGGAGGGTTGGTGAATACGAATTGGACACATGTAGTGGGAACATACGACGGGACCAACCAGACTCTGTATGTGAACGGCACAGTCCTGGCCGTTGCGAAAGAGCCATACAGTCCTCCCAATGCCACGTCAACATTCCAGATCGGCATGGCAAATGCCGTTAGCCCCGCCCTCTATCCTTTCAGCACAAATATTGATGAGGTGGCGTTTTACACCAACGCGCTGACCCCCAGCCAGATATTAAACCATTATGTGGCGGGCACCGGAAACAACCCTCCGGCAACCGTTGCTGCCAACGTTCAATTGTTTGGTCCGACAGCTCAAACCAACTATCTCGGCGCCACCGCGATGGTTCAGGTAACGGCTGGCGGGACGCTGCCTTTTCAATATCAATGGATGTATGCATCGGCCACGAACGGCAGCGCTACGACCAACAATCTGGTTGGCGCAACCAATGCGCAACTCGTCATTACCAACCTGGCTTTGACCAATCAAGGCGCTTATTGGATCGTTATTAGCAACAGCCTCGGATACGTGACCAGTTCCATTCCGGCCTGGGTTCAAGTCATCAATATAGCAAGCCCCACCATTACGACAAATCCGCAACCGGCAGTTATCTATACCGGTGGGACGGCCCATTTTACGCTGAGCGCCACGGGAGCGGCCAGCTTCAACTATCAATGGCAGTGGAACGGCACGAACATTTCCGGCAATGCGGGAGGAACTAATTCCTCGCTTGTGATTAGCAATGTCCAACCCACCAACGTGGGGAGTTATCAAGCGTTCGTCGGCGACGCGGCTGGCACCAACATGAGCGGCTCAGCCACATTGAGCATCCTGCCGGCTCCTGATTCAAACAGTTATGCCGGCGTCATTATGACCGATCACCCCGTGTCCTACTGGCGTTTAGGGCTGGTGGATTACACAAACGGGGGTTCCGTGGCGTATGATTTGGCGGGTGGATTTAACGGCGCCTATGTGGGACCTGTTGCGTTGGATCAGCCGGGTGCAATTCTCAATGATCCCAACAGTGCTTCCACAACTTTTGGCAACGGATCGACCTACGTCGATGTGCCATTCGTCACCAATATTAATTCGCCGGCATTTACGGTTGAGTTATGGGCCAATGACAACGGCAATGCGTGGACCTACTATCGCGCGCCATTGGCTAATCACGCGCCCGGAGTCTATACGGGATACAATTTCTACGGCACGCCCGGCAACGATTGGCAATTTTGGGCTGGCAACGGGCTAAAATGGAATTACATTGGCGGCTCCACCCCGGTAATGGCCAATACCTGGACGCATTTGGCGGCTACATACGATGGCACAAACGCGATTTTCTATGTTGATGGAATTCCGGTGGCCTCGATGCCTACCAACTATGCTCAAAACGCCACGCAAGATTTGCTCATAGGCTGTGGCGGCGGGACGGGTGCGGAAGCGTATTTCTGGACTGGCGGCCTGGAGGAGGTGGCGATTTATAATACCGCGCTTTCCTCCAACCGGATTGCAGCTCATTATGAAACCGGCATTGGCAACACAACTCCGCCTACGATTACCCTTCAACCCTATGGCGGGTCGGTTTTGGCTGGATCGAACATTACACTGACAGTTAGCGCAGTGGGCAGCGTTCCGCTGAGTTACCAATGGCAGCAGTCTGGTGCCAACCTGGCCGGCCAGACTAACTCTTCACTTGTCCTCCTTGATTTTCTTTCAACGAATGCGGTGTCTTACGATGTTGTGGTAACGAACGATGCCGGGTCAATAACCAGTTCGGTTGTCGACGTAACCGCCGTAGCGGTTGGCAGTTCCTATTCAAGTCTCGTTCTGGCGGATGGCGCGGTGGGATATTGGCCTTTGGACGAGTCCAGTGGCACCGTGGCAAACAATCTGGGCAGTTCCGGCAGCGCGGATAACGGAACTTATGCAAATGGTGTCGTGCTTGGACTCGCAGGACCGATTGCAACCAGCTCGAATACTTGCGCGGCGTTCTCTGCCACTAATGATACAGACGTGACTTTGCCTTACGATGTGTTGCTAAACGGGCAGACGTTCAGTGTTGAGGCATGGGCGCAAATGTCGGGGGCTGGTCAGGCAGCCGACGATGGGTATCAAGCAGTGTACAACTCCCGGGCCACCGGGTATGGAGGGGTTACACTTTACGGATTGTATGGGGGTGATTGGCTTGCCTATTCCGGGTCGGGTTCCGCCTTCACTGTCATGGATTCCGGGGTGCCGGTGCAAGTTGGCAAATGGGCGCACCTGGCGCTCACCTACGATGGCGTAACGCAACGCTTTTATGTAGATGGAACCCAGGTTGCAACGAGCGCCGCTCCATTTTTCCCAGATCAACTTTATGCGATTCAGGAAAGCATTGGGGCCGGTGGCATTGCGCCGGCGGCTGAATATTTCTTTGAGGGAAATATCGGTGAGGTGGCCGTTTATAGTACATGCCTGCCAGCCACATCCATTCAAGCGCATTATACAGTAGGATCGACCGCGCCGTATGTGGCGCCGCCAACGATCAGCATCAGCCAATCCGGGGGAAATGTAACTCTAACCTGGAGCGGAGGCGCCCTGCAACAATCCACCAACTTGCTTAACGGCAGTTGGTCTGTTGTGTCAAATGTGGTGTCACCGTTGAATCTGGAGATAACCAATACAGCATCATACTACCGCGTAATGCAGTGATGCGGCAGAATGATTTGCAGTGGAATCCCGGTTGCATAATCCGATCGCGGGTTGCAACCGGGATTCCTTTTCTGGGCAGTTTGCCCAGCAATGCCAGAGAGAAGAGACAGAACAAACGGGCGACAATTCAAGATGAAGCTTTTAATAACGAATCTGATTCTGATCGGCGTGTTGAGAACGAGTTCAACATTGGCTATTGAGCCTCCCGCTCCCGCGGCCAGTGCCGCTCAAGGATTGATACAACGGTTATTACCCGCAGGGCCGGCGAGCCAATTCACGGTGGAACAGATCGAGGCGGACGGCACAAACGATGTATTTGAAATTGAAAGCCGCGCAGGGCGGATAATATTGCGCGGCAACAACGGCGTGGCAATCGCTTCCGCCTTAAACCGGTATCTCAAGGACTATTGCCACTGTGATATTTCGTGGAATTGCGGCAACCAACTTGTTTTGCCCGAGGCGCTGCCACAGGTTCCCGCCAAAACCAGAGTGACCAGTCCTTACCGATACCGGTATGCCTATAACTATTGCACACATGGATATACCATGGCGTGGTGGGATTGGCCGCGCTGGGAGCGGGAATTGGATTATCTGGCTTTGAATGGCGTAAATCTCGCCTTGGTCATTGAGGGCCAGGAATCCGTCTGGCAGAATACTCTGAAACAATTTGGCTATTCCGATGATGAAATCCGCCAGTGGCTGGTCATGCCTTCGCATCAGCCTTGGATGTATATGGCGAATATTGAAGGCTATGGCGGTCCCGTGCCGCAGGAGTTGATTGACCGCCGCAAAGTCTTGGGGCAGTTGATTGTCAAACGCATGTTGGATTTTGGGATCAACCCGGTGTTACAAGGATATTATGGCATTGTTCCCGGGAATTTTGGCCAGCGATTCCCGGAAGCCAAATGCCTTCCGCAAGGCAAATGGGGCGACTTGAAACGTCCGGACATGCTGGAGCCGGGGACTCCGATGTTTTCCAGGCTGGCCGCTGCCTTTTACGCGCAGCAGGCCGGGCTCTTTGGCCAGGCAAAGTACTTTGCCGCGGATCCTTTTCATGAAGGAGGAAGCACGGATTCTATTGATCTTCGCGCCTGCGGTCATGCCATCTTTAATGCCATGGGAAACGCCACCTGGGTGATTCAATCCTGGGAGCAGAATCCCCGAATGTCGATGATTGACGGACTGGATAAGGACCGGCTGCTCATTCTGGATTTGCATTGCGAGGCCCAGGAAAATTGGCGGGCGCGGAATAGTTTCAATGGCACGCCCTGGCTATGGTGTGCCATTCAGAATTTTGGCGGGAATGTGGGTTTGGGTGGGCGGCTGGCCTGGTTCGGTGAGGGGCCGGCCAAGGCGTTGCAGGATCCCTCCAAGGGACGGTTGTTTGGCGTGGGCGCATTGATGGAAGGCAGCCAGAGCAATCCGGTCATTTGGGAGATGCTTTTTGAGAATGCCTGGCGCTCCTCAGCCCCTGATCTGAATGTCTGGTTGGAGGACTATACCAGGCGACGCTATGGAACCAGCAGCCCGGCAGCCAATCGCGCGTGGAAAACTCTGGTTGAAACGGCTTACGGTTCCCCGGCCTCAAATTTGGAATATCCAATTAATTCTGTTGTCTGTGCGCGGCCAACGCTCAAATTGGATTCCAGGGCGCGGGCCATGGTTACTACCCAGGCAAATTATAAGACGGAAGAACTGGCCAGAGCCTGGGGGTCGCTGTTGGCCGCCGCTCCGCAAACCGCCGCAAGCGACGGTTATCAATATGATTTGGTCGATGTTGGCCGCGAGGTGCTGGCCCGGCTTGCCTCTGATTATCAGCAACACATTATCAGCGCCTATCGGGAGAAGGATGCTGCTGCCTTAAAGCAGTATGGCAGGAAAATGTTGGGATTGATACAGGACATGGATCGGCTTACAGGCACAAGGCGGGAACTCTTGCTTGGCAATTGGCTGGCCGAGGCTCGCGCCTGGGGACAATCGACCGGCGAATGCGACCTTTGCGAGCGTAATGCGCGCGAACTGCTGACGATATGGACCTCTGCCTACAACATTTCTGATTACGCCAACCGGCAATGGAACGGGCTGCTGGGAGACTATTACCATCATCGCTGGAAGTTGTGGCTGGCCGCATTGCAAGAATCCCTCCAGAGCGGCGTGCCGATTGATGAAGCGGCCGCCAGGCAAAAAATCCACGATTGGGAAATTCAATGGACCCGCAAACAAAATAGCTTCAGCGCCAAACCCTCGGGAAACAGCATTTCGATTTCGGCCGAGCTGTTCAAAAAATATGGCGCGAATATGGTGGATAGGATGGCCGAACAAAATGCCTCTCTCGCACCGGCGCGGGCTGACTTTAAGAACCACACCGCCGTTGTTAGCGGCAACTAGATTTATGAATATGGATTGTCTTACATTTGAGCGGTGTTGGCTTGCGAGTCGGAAAGGTGTGTTGTTGGCGCGAGCGTTAATCATCATGGCGCTTTTGAGCGCGGGAATGATGGCGCAAGCGAACACGTCTTACGTCACCAGCAACCTTGGGTTGTTGGTGAATCCATCCGGCTATATCATCGGACTGACAAATCGTCTCACTGGTGTTAATTGGCTTAGCGCAACCAGCGGGGTGTATTGTTGCGCGCAGGGCCTTACGACGTCCGTGGCTTTTACACCCCTTACCAACGGTGAAATACAGGTCACGCTGACGATGACGAATTCCACCGCTTCGAGCGTTTCGGTTGGTCCCACATTTCCTCTCCTGCAGAATCTCTATCCGGGAGCCACTTATGGCACTCTTACCTACTGCTTTCCTCAGGAAGGCAAGGTTAGCGACACTGCCACCGGATTCTACAATAGATATTACGGCGGCGACTTTCCGCTTCAGTTCATGGACGTTTATGACGGGTCGGCTGGCGGCATCTACGTCATGACACATGACCTGTCGGATGCCTTTAGAACTTACGAAGTCAATGTGGCCACCAACAGCATGGAATTCGAAGTGGCCTACGCCAGCCAAACGGTCCAGCCCGGCGCCAGTTGGGTCTTGAGTTATGTCATCGGCGCACATACGGGAGACTGGCATGCTGCGCTCGCCGCCTATCGGAACTGGGTGGCAACCTGGTATGCGCCTCTGCTCCCCCGCAAGTCCTGGTTTCAAGACCTGTATAATTTCAGAGAGATGTTCCTCTATACCAATACTGATATTGGAAACACCGGCGGCTACGAGGCCTACAATCCGACCACGCAAACCTACTCGTTTAGCTCGTTGCTGGCACAGGATCAGGCGGCCTTTGGCGGTGATGATTACGTCCACTTGTTCGATTGGTCACACACTCCCTCCAATGGCTGGGTGGGCGATTACACGCCATGGGCCTATCTGGGTGGCGTTGCCGCCTTTTCCAATCAAGTCGCCCAAATGCAGGCTGTAAACATTCCGGTGGGTTTGTACTTCCAAGGTTACGAACTGTCCAAAGAATCCACTGTTGGCCAAGCCTACGGTTCCGCCTGGCAACTCTTGAACGCGCAGGGAGTACCGTACACCAGTCAGGGCTCGGATACTTATTATGCCTGTCCGGATGTTCCGGCCTGGACGAACTATATAACCGGTGCGTGCCTGGCCGCGATTTCAAACTGTGCCGCGAACGGGGTTTACATGGATTCCTTCGGTTTTGGCTGGCAATACCTGTGCTACGACTCGGATCACGGCCACATTGTCCCCAGCGACCAGGTTCAGGCTGAGGGGGCGATGATGAGACAACTGCGCCTGTCACTGCCAGCCTCGACGGTTCTCTACTCGGAGGAGCGAAGCGTTGATGTGAACAGCCAATATCAGGATGGTTCGTTCACTTATTGGGTCGGTAACGCCACCACCAACGACAATCCTTCGCGTCTCAATCTGCCCCGCTTCGCGCTTCCCGACTACAAAGTATTCGACATTCTTAACGTGGATAATCCGGTCGGAAACAACCCACAGTTATATATGAGTGTTTTCTTCAATGGCGAGGGGATCTGGCTCGAAGGTTCGGTGACAAATACTGCCTGGTTTCCGACCAACGTCTGCAGTGTGATTACCCAGACACACGCAATTCTGCGGTCGTATGCGGATGCGTTTCGCAGCACGAACCCCACGCCATTGGTGGCGACGCTCAACACCAACATTTACGCGAATCAATTCCCGGGCGCCAACCGAACGGTGTGGACCCTCTACAACGCCGGCAGCCAGACGGTGACCGGAGAAATACTCATGGTAACAAACAAGTCAAACTATCGTTTTTATGATGCGTGGAACAATCAATTCCTGGCTCCCCGAATCAGCGGCACAAACGCCTACTTGACGTTGACGATTCTTCCCAGCTCCGCTGGCTGTGTGGTCCAGGAAGATTACAAGTCCGTGGTGCTGGCGGATAATCCGGTTGGCTACTGGCGGTTGGATGAATCCGTCCCTCCGGGGAACACGGCCACAAACCTGGGCAGTTTGGGAGCCGCGGCCAACGGATTGTACGGTCAAGGTGTGACCGGAGGAGCGTCCGGGGCCATTGCCGGGGACAGCGACACGGCGGCCAGTTTTAATGGGGTCTCCGGACATATCCAGGTGCCTTTCAATGCTGCTCTCAATTCGGGCGCTTTCACCATCGAATGCTGGGCTAAACCCATCTCGTCCGCGCCAAGCAACTACATGGCAGTGATGGGTTTATCGCAAAACTTCGCCCTCTACGCCATCCCGGGCACACCTTGCGGAAACTGGGCGTTTTGGACTGGCAATGGCACCGGCTGGAACACCCAAAATGGAACAATGTTGCTGAGCAACCAATGGTCTTATTTGGTTGGTACCTATGACGGAGTAAATCAAAGTTTTTATATCAATGGCACTTTGGTAACAAGCGCCCCGAAAATATTTGCGGGCAATTCAAGCAACTCACTTTTAGTGGGTGCTGGCGGAACGGCTGCAAACATGGCCAACTACTTTGCCGGCGCCATTGATGAAGTGGCCGTTTACACCAACGCCCTTTCGCCCGCCAAAATTGCCACACATTATTCCGTCGGACCCCCACTTTACCTAAGCGTCCAGCAAGGGCCCAGCGTTATAATCATCAACTGGAATGCCGGCACTTTGCAGCAGGCCAGCCGGGTGTCCGGTCCCTGGTCGAACGTAACAGGATCCGTTTCGCCGTTCAACGTTGTGGTGACGCCGACGAACCAGACCATGTTTTATCGCGCGAAGCAGTGAGGGCTAAGTAATCCAAACGGACGAGGGTATATGTCCACAATTTCGGGCGCTTTAACCGGGGTTTACTGTGTAGCCTTAACTTGTTCCCGAGCCGCTTTTCTGGGACGGGGCCGCTTTTGGGGCGAGAGATGATTGCGCAGCCTCGGGTCCTTTGGGCGGAGATTCCGCCGATCGCGCGGATATCATCATCAGGGTAGCGATGGCTGCGGTGAGAATAGCTACCAGCCACAGGGGCTTTTTCTTAGTCAACAAACACATCGAGGCCATGGCAATTGAAACGGAGAACAGCGGAATCGATGGCCCCAGTTTTTTCCCCAAAGCCTCTGCGGCATCGCGGTCGTCTTCATAAGCCCGGGCTATTCTTTGGCTTTCATCCTTGCCGTGGTCATACCTCCCCACCTCTTTGGCGTAGCCTTTAATCATTTGCTGTACCGCCGGGTCGTTGGCGTTGCCCATCCTGGCCAGCACGTTGGTGGCGACTTCCAGCAAGTGACCTTTGACCGAACGAGCTTGATAAAGATTCCAGGCATCGGAAGCTTTGGCCTGGCTCAACTGCACGCGGCTGCTGTATTTGCCCGACCATTGCGCAGCGACTGACGCCAGCACCGCCATGATGACCACCGTGAGCGAAACGTATTTGGTCCAGGCTTCGCGTTTCTCTTTTTCCTTGGTTGCAGCGTGATCGGCCTTGAGTTCGGCGATGAACCCTTTGAGATCTTTCAGTTCGGTTTGTAGATCGTCCATAATTTCAGCGCGGGAGTTTAATGCTTGGGTGGCTGGCGTCAAAACCAGAATTCGCCCGGCTGTCGATTGCGGGATCTAATTCGCGGAACGCAGTTGTGCAGATGGCGCCGGATTGTGTAGCATCCCTCCGAGCACACCCACCGGAGTGGGGCACTATCTCAGAACCACGGAATAATGAAAATAAGAACTGCGAAAGACGCATTAGTACCAAGGCCGCACAATGAACACGATTAACGGATCTGGGACGGGCACACCGCAAAGCCGGGATGCCGGCTCGCAAACTGAGCGAATGACGGGTCGCATCTTTTTCTGGTCACTCACCTCTGCACTCGCAGGATTTCTCTTTGGATTCGACACTGTCGTTATTTCGGGCGCGGAACAAAAGATACAGACACTCTGGGGCCTCAGCGCCGCAGTCCACGGGATCGCCATGGCTTCGGCGCTCTATGGCACCGTCATTGGATCGTTGGTCGGGGGGTGGCCCACCGAGCGTTTTGGACGCAAACGGACCTTGCTCGGCATCGGTGTTCTCTATTTTGTCTCCGCCCTGTGGTCCGGGCTGGCGGGGGATGTTTATTCGTTCATCATGGCGCGACTGATCGGTGGCGTCGGCATCGGTATTTCCACTGTGGTCGCACCACTTTACATTGCCGAAATCTCCCCGCCCAACCATCGCGGACGACTGGCGGGCATGTTTCAGTTCAACATCGTTTTTGGCATTATAATCGCCTTCCTGTCCAACTGGCTGCTCGCCGGCCTTGGCGAGAATGCCTGGCGCTGGATGTTGGAAATGGCGGCGTTTCCCTCGCTTCTCTACACGGCGTTCTGTTTCTGTATACCGGAAAGCCCCCGTTGGCTGCTGGGCCGGAAAGGCGACCGCCCGGCCGGCTTGGCCGTCCTCCAACTCATTCAGCCCAAAGCTTCGATGGCCGAGATCGAAGCGAAGGCGAACGAAATCACTGCCGCCGCCTTCACCAAAACCTCGGCGGGACCTTTCTGGACGCGACGCCTGAGCGTTCCGATTCTGCTCGCCTTTCTCATCGCCTTTTTTAATCAACTCTCCGGGATCAATGCAGTTCTCTACTTCGCGCCGCGCATTTTCGAAATGACCGGTCTGGGCGAAAAAACCGCGTTGCTTCAAACCATCGGCATCGGCGTGACCAACTTGATCTTTACCTTCGTGGGACTATGGCTCATTGATCGACTGGGTCGGCGGACGTTGCTTTTTATCGGCTCGTTTGGATACATTATTTCCCTTGGCTTGGTTGCGTGGGCTTTCTTCACGGCACATTTCAGCATCATCCCCGCTTGTATCTTTGCCTTCATCGCGGCACACGCCGTTGGCCAGGGCGCGGTGATTTGGGTTTTCATTTCGGAGATCTTTCCCAATCGGCATCGGGCACAAGGCCAGTCGCTGGGCAGCTTTACCCATTGGATTTTCGCGGCATTGCTGACCACATTCTTTCCCTCCATGGTGGCGGCGTTTGCCCCCGGCTATGTCTTTCTTTTCTTCTGCTTCATGATGATTCTCCAGCTCATCTGGGTAAAAACTATGATGCCTGAAACCAAGGGGCGGACGCTCGAAAATATCGAATACCAACTTGTTATTCCGAAGGAACGCCTCTGAGGCGCCACCCTGCCAAATTTGTTGCCCTGCCGTGCAGCAGTTTTGAGGGATCGGCGAATGAGCTTGCCCCGGACTCGAATTCTTGCAAAATAAACGCGTGATGACACGTAACGGTCCGGAATTGAAAACGGCATCTTCAGCCGGGGGGCTTTTGGCGCTCCAATACTGTCATTGAAGGGAGCATCGGATTGCAGTAACGTATACGCAGGCTGCAGATCTGTAAACGTACCCAAGTGCTTGTAGATAAACGGTTGGAGAGATGGCAGAGTGGTTTAACGCGCACGCCTGGAAAGCGGAAAAAGAGTGGGTGCCCCCAACTGGACTCATGAAGAACCACGAGTATTTACGGGCCTATTGCCCACTATCAGACATCCAGCCAAAGACCCCGAAACACCCCCAAAAAGACCCAAAAACAGGCAACCAGTATCAGATTGCAGTATCAGATTCGGGGTTTTGAATTCTTCGTCTTCCATTCATATTTTCATCCCGCACAGCCCCGTCCCCACTCCCTGCCAATGGGGTCATTCGGCTCGCGATCGGGCGCTGCAAATAAATCTTCACTCGGGCAGCCTCTTGTTCAATCCAGTCCCGGGATATCGGAATCAACCTTTCTGTTCCCGCCCATCGTGCAACAGCCCCCTCTTTCCGTGTTATAAATTCTTGACAGCGGACCTTTAGCCCTCTGTTGTCGGTTCCGACTCTTCCGAGCTGGGACCGTCCTCCCCTGAACACAATTCAAACCCCCAGGTCGTAAACCCCCGAAGACCCGCTTGCTCCATACCCGGACCAGGCGGTTTTCGCGTTTACGACACCATCACGAAAGGAAAATCAAAATGTCCCCTCAAGCCTCCTGGATTTTGCAGGAAGAAATCATTCCCCGCCTCTGTGGCGCGGTGCCACAATCAGTTCGGTGCGTCGGTGCAGAAGATCATCAGGAACTGATTCAAGACGCAACATGCATGGCCGCCCGAATGTTGGCCCGGGTGGAGCAGCAGGGAAAACTCGGCAAGATCACCCCCGGAAACATCGCCTACTACACCATCCAACATCTCAAATCAGGCCGTCGAGCCAATGGTTCGAGCCGTGTTGATGTCATGGCCAGTGCGACTCAACTCAACGGATCAACCCGTCTTCATTCGCTCCATGAGGTCGTAGCCCAAAGCGAATGTGGTGACGAGATCTTCGAGCTGCATGACGTGATCAGCAATGACCGAGAAGATCCGTCCGTTCAAGCGACCCGGAAAATGGACTGGGACACGTTCATGGCCGGGCTGTCAAGCATGGAAAAGCTGGTGGTGGAATGTTTGTGCGACGGAAGAACTCTGCGTGCAGCAGGCCGGAGTGTTGGCGCGTGCGATTCAACGATGCAGCACCACCGCCGCAAGATCGGCCAGAAAATTCTGGAATTCATGGGTGCGAACATCGTGGCCGAATCCACGAGGCAACCTCGGTGGCGGGACAACCTCCAGGCGGATAGGGAGAAAAGAGCTGTTAGGCTCGAAGTCCGATGGGGCGTTTAGAAGGTGGCGAAAGGCAAATCCAACTGCGAGACCGGGCGGGCCGCTCGTGACAAACCAAAAACACAAACCCGGAGCAGGGCCGTGGCCTGTTCCGAAATTGAAAGGAAAATAGAATGTTGAAATTATCGTTTAAAATCATTGCCGGGATCGGATCGATCGTCTTGGGAGTCGTTCTGTTCGTCAAAGTTCTGCCCTGGGCGCTCGGCATCCTGGCCGCCTTGGGTGTCGTCTTCGAATTATTCCACCTCTGGATTCGGTCAAGGAGCGACGACTGGGTGCCACC